>Ga0209415_10000232_pt1 | contig 96007 bp, 98 predicted proteins | sample PeaSoiSIISIP2007_FD_187696 | JGI IMG/M metagenome (GOLD analysis project Ga0209415, IMG submission 187696) | Peat soil microbial communities from Weissenstadt, Germany - SII-SIP-2007 (SPAdes) (version 2) | ecosystem: Environmental > Terrestrial > Soil > Wetlands > Peat | place: Germany... | reverse complement strand
AGGAGGCTGCCTGATTTGGAGCGGAATGGCTGCCTGAAACGAAACGGAATGCCCGCCTGAATTCACCGGAATACCCATCTCTTTCGAATATCTGTGTTATAATCCAAGATAGTATAAAATACAGGCCCTGTAGCTTAAAAGGATGTTCTCGATAATTCCGATGATCCGGCTGAAAGGGCGTCCGTCTTCACCAGGATCGGCAAAAAAGAAGCCATGATATTCAGAGTGCTAGACAAAGAGGAACTGGTCAAATTTTTCAATCATTTGTCCGCAAACAATGCGATCATTGGGCCCGTGGAATCAGGCATTGACCGGAAGGGAAAGCCACTCTATGCCTTTGAACAGGTCTCTGATTTTGCCAGGGTGCGCTTAGACTATACGACGACAAAGTTGTCCGCGAAGCGGTATTTTCTCCCTTTCAAGGAAGACTTGGCTGTATTCAAGATCGACGGCGACGACTGGCATAAAACCATAGACTTCAATTGCGACAAAGCAACGGTGTTCCTCGGCCTTCACGCCTGCGATATCAACGCACTGAACAAACTCGACAAGGTGCTTCTGGGCAGTGTCTATCCCATGCCTCATTACGCAGCCAAACGAAAAAACATGTTCATCATCGGCGTTGGGTGCCGTCCGCAGCCTTTCTGCTTCTGCCGATCCATGGGTTCTGATACCGCACTCCACGGCTTCGATATGTTCCTCACTGACATTGGAAACCGGTATTTCGTGGAAATACTTTCCGCCGATGCCTACAATTTTCTGCAGGGTGTCAAAACACGGGCTCCCGAAGAGTCCGACAATCTTCTTTATATGAAGATTGTTTCTGAAAAGAACCAGATGTTTGCTGCACGGGTGGACACAACGGACCTGACTAAAATTCTCGACATGGAATTTCAGTCCCCTGTATGGAAACAGTGGGGCGATAAATGCCTGGGCTGCGGCACCTGCGCCAACGTCTGCCCGACCTGCTACTGTTACGGCGTAGAAGAGACGGTGAATGTCAATCTGCGCGCGGCAAAAAAAACGAAGACCCTTTATTCCTGCAATGTCATTGACTTCGCCGAAGTAGCCGGCGGACATAATTTCAGACTCGAGCGGTCTACACGACTCAAATACCGGTACTACCATAAACACCGGGGGTTTGTCGAAGCCTATGAGGAATCGCTCTGCGTGGGCTGCGGCCGGTGCGGCGAGTCCTGTCTCGCAGGCATAACCGTTCCGGAAGTCATTGCCAGCGTTCGCGGCAAGGAGGCCTAATCTGGACACCCGTTTGAAATACGTCGACATCCAGAAGCATGCGCAGGGAAGGCACTTCCGGAAGCACGACCTTGGCATGTATGAATACACCTACAAATCCGAGATCACCAGAGTGTCTCGACTCACGGACACGGAAAACCTCTACCGCATAAGGATCATCGACCAGAACGATCGGAAGCGGTTTTCCTTCAATCCCGGGCAATTCGTCATGCTGGAAGTTCCAGGGATCGGCGAAGCGCCCTTCGGCATTTCCTCCTCCCCCAGCAGCCGCGAAGACATCGAGCTTTGCATCCGCAAAGCCGGGAACCTCACCAACTATCTTTCGCGGGCAAGCCGCGGCATGCATGTCGGCATCCGCGGTCCCTTCGGCACCAGCTTCCCCATGGAAAACATGCACGGCCAGAACATCCTGCTCATCGCCGGAGGGCTCGGACTGGCTCCGCTTCGCTCTCCCATCGCCTACGTACAGGAAAACCGGACTCATTTCGGCCACGTGGACATCATTTACGGCACCAAAACTCCGTCCCAGCTCCTATTCACCTATCAGTACGATATGTGGCGCAGGGACGAAATGGGGCTCTCTATCATCGTGGAAAAAGCCGACCACCTCTGGAAAGGGCAGGTGGGACTCATTACGAAGGCACTCGAAGCCGTGATTGCCGGCAAGGATGCGGCTTACATTCATAACACCTCCGCTATTGTCTGCGGTCCTCCAGTCGTGTTCAAGTTTGTCTGCAACATACTCAGCGAGATCGGCGTCCCTATGCAAAAGATGTTCGTCTCCCTGGAGCGTCGGATGCACTGCGGCATGGGGAAATGCTGCCGCTGCAACGTCGGTTCCACCTATACCTGCCTATCCGGTCCGGTGTTCGATTATTGGACCGTAATGAATTTGAAAGAGGCAATCTGATGACTGACCAGGGCACTAATAAGCGAACCTATCTCGGCATCCCGGTTGAACGGCCTAATGTCGCCTTCTTCGAGCTCTCCTCCTGCGAAGGATGCCAGCTCCAGATCGTTAATAACGAAGCTTCGCTACTCGACTTTCTCTCCCTGATAAATGTTGTTAACTTCCGGGAAGCCATGACGGAAAAAACCGACAACTACGACATCGCCTTTGTCGAAGGAAGCGTCACGCGGGCCGACGAAATCGGGCATCTTACCGCCATCAGAAAGAACGCGAAGGTTCTCGTTGCCTTCGGCTCCTGCGCCTGTTTCGGCGGGGTGAACCAGCTCAGGAACCGGTTCAAAGATCCTGCCTGGGTAAAAAAGCAAGTCTACGGCAATTTCCCCATCGATACAAACGATTCGGCAAAACCGCTCGATGCCTTCGTTAACGTGGACCTCAAAATTTATGGCTGTCCGGTAAAGAAGGAGGAAGTCGAAAAAATCGTGACGAATCTCGTGATCGGGAAGACCGTGGTACATCCAAAATATCCGGTCTGCATGGAATGCAAGGCGAACGAAAATGCCTGTCTCTTCGACTTGGGCGAACCCTGCCTGGGGCCGATTACCCGGGGCGGATGCGATTCCTGGTGCCCGAACAGCCGCTTCGGATGTTGGGGCTGCCGCGGTCCCACCGAAGACGCCAATGTGGATCAGATGAAGACAATCATGAAGGAGCATGGTTTTTCGGAAGAGACCATCCTCGACCGACTCGAATGCTTCGGCGGTTTCGCGCAGCACACGGACGACCTGAGAAGAAACGTAAAATAATAGGAGTATTTTTCACAATCGATTGATGTTGCTGGATCGAGATCAAGTTGTGCAGCAGTGATGTATTGCCGGCCACAAAACTAGAGGTATTTCATGAAATTGACGCGCACCATCGATATTCATCATATCAGCCGGGTTGAAGGCCACGGTAACATTCGGATCACAATCAAGGACGGTAAACTCGAAGAGGCAAGCTGGAATGTGGTCGAAACGCCCCGTTTCTTCGAAGCAATGCTCGTGGGCAAGAAATGGGAGAACGCCCCCTGGATCAGCGGCCGCATTTGCGGAATCTGCTCTATCGGCCATACCCTGGCGAGCATTCGGGCCGTTGAAAATGCTTTCGGAATCATTCCCTTGGAACAGACCCGCAAGCTTCGCATGCTGCTCAAACACATGGAGACGCTCCAAAGCCATATCCTCCATCTCTACTTTCTCGCCGCCCCCGACTTCCTGAACACCGGCAGTGTTTTTCCGCTCATTGATTCTCATCCCGATGTGATGCAGCGCGCGGCGCGGTTAAAGCTGCTCGCGAACGACCTTTGCGACTGCGTCGGCGGTCGTCGCCTCCATCCAACCAGAACCGTTGTGGGCGGTTTCACCATGCTGCCAGATAAAAAAGAACTCATTCGGTTCAAGCTTCGCCTGCAGGAGGTCACGGAAGATCTTAAACGGACCGCCGAACAGTTCCGAACCTTTACAATCCCGGATTTTGTCCGGGAGACTGAATTCGTTTCCCTCAAGGGCGACGGAAGTTATCCTTTTATCGGCGGCGACCTCGTCTCATCCGACGGCGTAAGGAAACCGGAGCACGAATACAAAGCCATGACCAACGAATATGTGGTCGAGCAGTCAACTTCAAAATGGAGTCGCCTGTCGCGCGAATCCTTTGCCGTGGGCGCGCTTGCCCGGCTCAATAATAATTTTGCCTTCCTCCATCCCGCGGCGCGTGAGATAGCAAAGGGTTTCGGCCTCACGCCGGTTAACCATAACCCTTACATGAACAACATAGCCCAGCTGGTCGAATGCGTTCATGTGGTTATGGAGTCCATGGATCTGATCGATGAAATCACCGGCATGGCCTGGAAAGAACCTCGACAGCAGGTGATCCCGCAAAGCGGCATCGGCGTCGGCGTAGTCGAGGTGCCGCGGGGCATCCTCTATCACTGCTACGAGTTCGATAGCGAAGGCAGAATCATGAACTGCGACTGCGTCATTCCCACGAGCCAGAACCATGCGAACATTCAGCACGATCTCAGCGAGCTTGCCGCCCGGTATGCATCACAGGGCGCCGATGATCGAATGATCGAGCTACTCGCACAGATGCTCGTCCGCTCCTACGATCCCTGCATATCCTGTTCAGTGCATTAATTGGAATTGCCTTCTTTTTTCTTGACAACATTAGGGCGTGATGTTAAATTAATTCCCTTGTTGTGGAACATTTTTTGGGGCTGTAGCTCAGCTGGGAGAGCACAAGGCTGGCAGTCTTGGGGTCAGGGGTTCGATCCCCCTCAGCTCCACCAAGTTTTCAAGGGGTTGTCCGTAATCGGATGACCCTTTTTCATTTGACTGTACCAGTTTTGTACCAGTTGGGGATTTTTGCGGGTTGTAAACTTCATCCATGACGAACACAGCCTTCTGCAAGTGTGCCGGAGCAAGGTGTGCGTACTTCATCGTCATCTTTAAGCTCTTATGACCTAAGATTTTGGAGAGTGTCGTTATATCAATTTTGCCGGACATCATAGCGAGACTTGCAAAGGTGTGTCTCAGATCATGGAAGTGAAAATCTTGTAACCCGGCTTTTTTAACAGCCGATGCATAACTATGTTTCACGCTGCCGTAAGGTTTAAATGTTTCCGGGTCAGAAAAAACATGCGGCGTTGTCACGAGGTCTTTTTTCCCGTTCTTCTCGACGTAACGACGCGGACGGTTATTTAATATGTCCTGCAACAAGGCTTTCAGCGTGTTGTTGATCGGTATCTCTCGCCGTGTCTTATTCTTCGTCTTGTCCAGGAGTATAAACCCATGATGCAAGTCCACGTTGTCCCATTTGAGATTAAGGATCTCTCCGCGCCGCATGCCGGTATGAAGTGCGGTAATCACTATCGGCTTTAAGTGTTCATCGCACACGCTTATTAGATTTTGCGCCTCTTGTGCCGATAGATACCGCAAGCGGCCCACCTCTTGAGGAAGCTTCACCTTCCTGATTTTCTTCAACGTGGTTTCCTCGACAAGTTCCCATTCCACGGCCTTTGAGAACATGTGCTTAATCGTGCTCAGCACTCTATTGGAGCTCGTATCTTTGAGCGGACCTGCCTCAATGACCTTCCCGGATTTATCAACCTTTGGTTTTCCAAGTCCTTTCTTTTTTAAATCACTCTGAAGCTGTTCGACCAGGTAAGTGTTGAAACTCCTCAAGGGGAGTGGTCCTAATTTGACCATTTGCACATTGCCGCTATTGTCCAATAAGGATAGTTCACGTTTCCTGAGTCGTTCAATGACATACGTCTTTACCTCAGCCGATGCCTGACGGCCTTCGATCCACGCAAGGTATTTTGTGGCAAGCTCATTAAAAGTATAGTTCGCTATCTCCTTTTGTTCAGGCAGTATATCACCCTTGCCGATTGCGGCTTTAATCTCGCGCAGTTTCTTCTCGGCTTCCTTGAACGACGTAGCGAAACTTGATTTCTTCCATATCTTGCCCGAATGGTCGGCATAGCACATCCACCATACGTTGCTACCATTGCGCTTGAAAAGGCCTCTGTGCCCTTTCTTTCCCATGTTACCCCCTTTCTACTTCGTGATGCGGAAATCGGAGTCTGCGATCTTCGACAATTCGGCTACGGGCTTTTCATTCCTAGTGATGATAAAACTTTTACCTGCCTCGATCGCCTCAATCATCGCAATTGCGTTGTTTTTAAGCTTTGTTACTGTCTCGGATTTCCCTTTACTGTCGCTGTCGACCTTTGTGAGCAAAGCAACCGGCTTGCCCTTCTTAGTAATCACGATTTGCGCCCTTGTCTTCTCCGCGTCGGCTACCATGGCCGTTGCCTTATGGCACAATTCCGTGATGGTAATAAACCGGACACCTGTCATTCATTCGCCCCCTTTCCGGCGACACCATATAATAGTAATTTTTATTACCATTGTCAAGGAATTTGCCGAGGTAGGCCGCTTAACGTGTTTTCGGATGTTTTGACGGGTTGTGTTCAAAATAACTCTCGATCACCTGCCTTCGAAAACGTAGCAAACCGTCAACCTTGAAATGAGGTAATTCAGCGAGGTGATTATATACCCATTTGGGGGTCGTTTGTAAGTACTTTGCCAGTGTTTCCACAGTCAAAATATTATCCTCAGCAGAGGCAGCGTTAATAATGCTGGATTTCAGGTTTGCTGTAACTCTTAGCGTGATTTCTTGCGCAAGTCTGTCAATGTCCGTCGGTTCAAATTCGATCTTCATCTCTACTCAGTCTCCGTCTCAGCGTGTTTCGACATCTTTCCAATTAAAATTCATATTCATCGTAACGGTGTCACTGCCACTATTTTAATCTTTGCAACATGTTCATGTTTATTCAATTCGTCGCAAATTCTCCAGGAGTATTTCACGCTATTGTGCTGATTCTGCGAGTGGTAACAACCCACAGCCTTCCATGAGTAGCCATAGTTCTTTATACACCGAGAAAGAATCCAGGCTCCGACCATTGTGCATTGACAAGGATCTCCGATGGACGCCCAGACTTTTTCGCCAAGTTCTGCTGCCCATGACGAATTTATCTGCATATGGCAGTAGTCGTAAGTGCCGTTCTGGTTAAAGTTGATTGCGGAAGGATTGAATCCAGACTCTTTCTTCGATATGGCCCACAATATCAGAGGGGAAACGTCGTATTGTTTCCCTGCATCTTCAAAGCAGTAATCTTGTGATATAGCGGGATCAGTCGCCAACAACGATAACACGCAAACAAAAAATATCAGTAATTTTGAATTCAGCATCAATCACAGCCTTGAGTCAGCATAGCCATCGCTATTGATTATTCATCCAGTCACGCGGGTTCACTCCGGCACCTTCTTCTGGAATCGATATTGTCCGGTCTCTGTCTGAAACGGAAAGATCCGGCGACGAAGCTCTTGATTCTTGTTGTGGGCTTTCGATCATCATCTCTCTCCCGCAGTGCTTGCAAACTTTGGCCTTTTTCTTGACGACTTCTGCACAAAAAGGGCACTCTGTTTCATCATCACTCTGAGGCGCATGCTCATATACGCAGCGGTCCTTTACGTTCTCAGTATCTTTCAACTTGCCCTGCATGATTACTACGGTGTCGTGCAGTAGTTTTGGATGGGATACAAACTGGTTAAGAGTAGCCCCCTGCTCGGCCGCAGTCTGTATCTCTACGTCCCCGAAATCGAGCATTCGACCTGCAAACGTCTGTCTGTATTGAACGTTATTAATCTTATCGAGTGGAGATTCCTTGACTCGATGCGTTATGATACCGGATTCGTCGATAACCCGCAGATTCGTTACTAACCAGATGTCAACACGCCTTTCCGCAATCGCATACCACAGGTAGAGACCAGCAAAAACCACGGACCCGATCAGAAATGTAAGAAAATGTCTCGCCAGTTGGCTATTTGAAATAAGCGCTGAAACCGAGAGAATGACAGTGCCAGCAAAAATGAGCCAGCATTTGATCAAAACGACCCAGTGTTTCTGAACCTGCAGAATAACTTGTTCGTTTTCTCGTCGTGTAGTTCGCAATTGCATCACCTTTCTTTCTTGACAAAAATCTCAGATAATTTTATAATTTCATAACAGATAACAGAGCAAAAGAGGCGGAAATGAGCGACAGCATTCTATATACTCTAATAACGATCGGTATTTTTGTGGCATTCTATTTATTTATCATTCTTCCCTTGCGGCTGAGAGCTAGACGCAAAGGTTTTTGTCAGGAACGTACCGATCTTCCCAAGTCAAAAGACTGGATGCGTGATCCGACGGATCCTCTTTTTCGATCCGTGCGAGATGACGCCTTAAAAGAATGGTAATGTAATAAATGAATTTTGTCCGACCGTAGAGCAGATGAAAGTACTTCATCTGCTCTATTTATTTTCATTCAGTTTACTCACCATGCTTTTCATCGCATCTTTGACTGCCGCACCTGGGGCACTTGCCCCAAATTTATCAGGATTGTTTGCAGCTAATTTACTGGTTAATTCCCCTACATGCTCATGGATCTTGTTCATGACGAACTGACTATGAGCATCGCCTGTGAGACCTTTTGAGCTTGCATCCTTATCGGCCGTATCAATTCTATTAACCAGCTCTCGGTTCATAAGATTTGTATTATATGCATCTTCTGTCATGCCACCGACTTGAGCGGCCCCATCTATTGACGCTCCACCAAACATAGTCTTAGCACCAGCTGAAATGTTCAAACTCGCGTCAGCCTTTGCATAATCCCGAGAGCTTCCTGTCCTGCTCATAAACTCTTTAATGTCATTGCCAACTGACTGCGCCATAGCGGTAATTGCAGCGCGACGTTGCCCATCATTTTTCGCATTCGTAAGACCCACAGCCATGGCTTTATCCTTGTTCATTACCATCTGAAGCCCATGACCCACGCTTTGCCCATGATCGACGGTTCTGGTTCTCTCGTCATGACTTCTATCGATGGAGCCGCTTTCGCCTTTATGCATAACTGTTTTGCCTGATCCATTGACATAATCGGTTTCCATTCCGTTTGCCGTGGCGTGTTCCTTGACCTTGTAGGTCCTGTCTTCAGTAACATCGTTATGCTTCTGCAAAAATTCAGAACCGCCAGTTCCGCCTGCATAGATGGTCTTTCCTCTTGAATCCGTCGTTACATGACCCTCATGGCCGTCACTCCACTTGGTGCCGTCCAGATCGTGAATGGTGCCTTTAATAGTGGAACTTCCTCCTTGAGCGCCCGTCACGGTCTGGTCAGCTCCTGCCCTGGCCATAAACCGCTCCCCGCCTTGAGTAAATTCCATGTTCTCCTGGAGCTTTCCATGGCCAGTTACGTTGGAAATATCACCTTTTTTGTCGTACCCAAAATCAACCTGCATACCTGGGCGGAATTGATTTTTCTTATCTGTGATGTTGAACGCCTTGTTGAGTTGATCGGCCTGACTCTGATCCAGCACTTTACCCCCGGTCTTGAACTCCTCCCATTCCTGCTGGCTGAGTCCAAAGGCCGCAGCTCCTCCCTGGGACATTGTCGTATTGGCCGTGCGCTGTGCTGCGCTTGTTGTCGATAATTGATCGGAGGCGCTTTTTTGTCCGCCCAATGAAGATGCAGTCTTTTCCGTAGCAAAGGTGTTCGTTGCCCCTTCGAAGCCGCTCGCGCCGCCGCTTCTCATTCCACTGGCTATTGAATCCTTGCCCATCATCGAACTTTCCGCAAGGGCGGACTGAGTCTGCTTGGCAGCCGCAAATTGCTTCGCCATCGTGAGCCGGTCCTGTCCAAATGCGGCCGTCTGCCCCCAGCTCACCCGAGATCCCTGATACCCTTCCATAGCCTGAGCGGACCCCGTCGGCGTCATGGCGGCAGAGCCGGCAGCGCCCGCCTGACCCTGTACCGGACTCGCAAAATGAGAGGCGAACGACGACATGGCATAATGACCGGCCGGAATAAGGGTCGTGGACACGATAGAAGCCAGGACCATCCCGGCCATTCTGAGCATGCCGAAAAGACCGAGCGTCTTGGTCGCGGCCGACGGCATAAGCATGATCGCGGCGTACCCCGTCCCGTTACCCCTAATCTGGTCGAAATAGGTGTAGGCGTAATTCGTGGCGAGCGTATGAGTAAGAGCGTCGGCAACGCCCCATGCAGTGAGCCACACGAAAAACCCGGCCAAAAGAGCAAGGGATTTCGTTCCGATCGGCGTCGTGATAAAAAGCAACAGGAACGGCATCAAGCCCACCGTTACACAGGTGACGACCGCCCTGATGATAGGGAGATACTCATTCGCAATGACCCACATGGCGGACGTATTTGAAATCACCCCAATATTGGCCTGCGCGGCTATTGCCTGGTTGCTGTTGCCGTTCTGGATAACGTCATGGAGCTTCTGGGCCATGGCCGTCTGCTGAAAGTATTTGTCAGCGTTCACAGTAGATCCAGTCGTCCACTGCAACGTCGCGCCCAGGATCTGGCGGCAGCGGTTCGCCTCGTCAATGTCCGCCATGTTGAACCCCGCGCTGGAGCATCGTGCGTTTATAAGGTCAGGAAGTGAATTGATGCTGTTATCGTTCAGGACGGTCGCAATCGTGGCATAGGCCGTATCGCATCCCATCACGGTTCCATTCTGGTTCGAAGCGTCATAATAGGTCGTATTGATAGCCGGAGACGCCGCCAGCTGGAACAAGGTCCAGAGGTCCTTTCCGGTACCCGTGTTGTTCATAATGTCGCTTATAAGAAGCGTCGATCCCGGTCGGTTGATCTCAAACATGACGCAGTCTTCTATATATTTCGTCGTCGAGGCGTCGAGATATTTATTCAGGAGATATACGTTCGTGGACGCCTTGTTGACGAGATCGAACCCTACGCCGCCTGCTCCGTCCGTGTAGGAAAGCGGACTTCCTGAAGTGTTGATGATGTCCACGAGGCCCCGCTCAAGGGTGTTGAACAATTTGACCGAGAGCGTGATCCCGTTCGGGATACCCGCGACGGGCTGATATTTGTTCATAACCGGATCATATATATGAAGGGTCCCTTTCGGCACAAAAAGCGCGAGATAAATAGTTATGCCCATCAGGAGCGGAACGAGCCACGAAAGCACGGCTCCCCCTGCCTTTCCGCCCATATCTTTAAAATGGTGAGACAAGACACTGAACATGATCCCGGCGACCGTGATCGGAAAGAACAGCATGATATAGTTGACGTTGCTGAAGATGGCCGCGGCAAGCTGCCAGGCCGACAAGACAGCGTCGAAGCCGTTGTACGTGTAATATTCGGCGTCGAAGGCGAGGGCGTTCGTCGAATAGAGAACCCCGAACGTAAGCAAGACAACCGTTAATATCGTACTTCTTTTCAAGCCCGCTCCCTCGTTACCTTGAGAATGCGCCGGTCACGCCGAACCTTTTTGCGATATCCGATTCCAGCTTGCCCTTCTGGTCCTCAAATGCCCGGATGTTCGTGAGCATTGCGGTCATGTGGGCGAGCTCGGCGTTGTAGCCGTCGTTCAATTCCTTCCGGAGTACCGCGACCCGCTCCATGAGCTTATCGGCCTGAGACAGGACACCCTCGAACATTTTAGCGTTGCATTCGTTGGAATTCCCGGAGGCCGAATCGGTAGCATCGACAGTCGGGATCGCCTTTTTCTTAGCGACCTCTTTCGCCTTTGCAAGCATGGCCTCGGTCTTCGTGTAAAGATCGTTCAAGATCAGCCGCGTCATGTCTTTCGCAAGAAGCGGCGTTATCTGCGCAATGATCACGTCTTTGTTCCCTGACTGGACGCCGAATTTTATATAGCTGTAGGCGTCGCCGCTGATGTAGTTCAAGAAGGCCGACTCCTGGGCTGACAAGGGACTCTGCGTCTCCATCCTGGTCGCAATGGATGTGACCATGTTGGTAACGAAGGACTTGATATTTGCATTCGGACCGCTGTCCTGAGTACATTTACTCGTATCGTTATAATCCCGAAGATACGCCGCATCATCAAAGCTGCTGTTTACGTTGTAAGTCTTATTCTCTTCACATGGCGGTATAGCGAATGTCGTATATCCCGAAGTCGCGTCCCTGTTGATTCCTACGTCCCCTACTATTCCGGCAATAAGCTGGGTGGTTGCCGCGGGCAGGCTGATCCTGTCCCCGATGTTGGTAAGGAGTGAGGTTTTCCCGTAGGTATTGGCTCGGGTAGTAAAAATAACGTTAAACTCGGCGTCGCATCCTGACGTGGCGCCGGTTATGGTTGCAGGGCTCGGTTTTCCGTCGTTTGCTACGGTCTTGTCGTTAGACTCCGTGTAGAAAGATGATATGCCCGATGACTGCTCATAATCGGCCACTATGCCGTCAAGCTCAGGCTCTTCATAATCCGAGGCCTCGGACATGGTTTTCGCCACTATCGCCTGCGTAGCCTTGCAGCTGTCGAGCTGCAAGTTATTGAGCCTGGACATCATGGACTGAAACTCTTTTATGCTCTTGGCGCATTGAGTGCACAGGACGTTCAGGGCCAAGTCCAGAGCCACGCTCGGGGCGTTCTGGAGTATGGCTTGCAGCTGCTTGACGAGATAATTGGCATTCAGGAAGCTGATTCCTCCCGCGAAAACGTCTATGCCGCCGCATCCGGATTTCAGTTTCGGCGGGGTCACGGATACAAGGTAGTCGCTGCTGTTTCTCCAGCGCGCGGAATACCCGCCCGCTGATAAATACCCTCTCGACTGGCCCTTGTAGTAGCTAGGCTGATCAACGACGGCGTTAGCCGTCCAATCGTCGACCCAGCCCGCCAATACGGCGTTTGGTAGCATGAGGACGATAATTAATGTAACAGCGAGAATGTGTCGCGCCTTCGTCATAACGATAACCTCCCAGCCTGTCAATGTTTGCTATACACGGACGGATCGAAACCGCCTCCGCGCTGGTATTCGTACATGTTGAATTCCTCCGGAGTGATTTCACCGCCAAGAAGACGTATCCCCCGGTACAATCGTTGCTCGATTTCATCAAGAGTCGTTACCCCGACGGCCACAGGCAACGACTTTTCACTATGCCTGTAAATCAAAAGGAGAAAAGGAACAGTGCTTACATCGAACCGAGAGGCGAGTTCGGGGGCGCTCTCGATATCAATTCTTTTGACCTGCCATTGATACTTGTCCACGAAGAATTTGAGAATGCCATTCTGGGCCTTGCAGAAATCGCATCCGGGTTTATAGAAGTAGATCATCGCAAACTCATCGGACGAGGATGCTATTTTGGACTCAACTTCCCTGTTTTGAATCTTAAGCCTGGCTGTTTTCCCTGGCGTGCTCGACGGATAATCGAGCGCAAGAGTGTTTAATTCCGGGTGCTTCTGCCATACAAGAGTGGCAACGTTTGCAAAAGCATTGGCCCGCGAACGAGCGATGTCCTGTATCTTGTAGTAATCGGCAACGTTCTCTTCAGTAGGATACTGAACCGCCTTATCGAAAAATGCGTCGAGGAGCGGCTGAAAATCCTTCGGGTGCATGTTCCAAAGCTGCTCAGCAGTATATTCCTTCATGCTCGGCAAGAAATGTTTCGGGTTCTGTCCATTTTCCTTTTCTTGTCTCTTATCCGGTTCCTGCGCGTACCACCAGTACCCGTTATGTCTTACATCTTTATAATAAGGTACGACGACCCGCTGTTCCGGCTGTTCGGATTGGCCGTCTTTCGGGTTCTGATCGTGCTGCTGCATTTCCTGTCCCGTGGGGGATAGTTCGTCGGCATAGACGCCTGCGGCCAGGATAAAGCCTATGAACAAGGTGAAAATGATTTTTCGCATATCACGCCTCAAAACAAGGGATATGCCCTTGCAACGACGCTGCCGACGCTCACCAATCCGAAATACCGGGAGTCAAAGCTGTCTTTGTGCTCTCCAATTACAAACAGGCTTCCCCTGGGTATTGTCCCGTTGAACGCATAATGACTCAAAGGCTTTCCGGCAAGGGAGATGTCCTTCGCATGGCCAATAAATACGCCGTTGCAGTAATAGTCGTTGCCCGCTACCTTTAAAACTGATCCGCCTGCGCACCCGACGATCTTCAATATCTTGTCCATGTCCGGGTTATTGGTAATCTGCCTGATTAATTCCTGATTAATGTCAAGCAGGACGTAGTCGCCGCTCTTAATGTCCAGTGGATCGGGATTGAAGAATAAGAAAAACACCCGGTGATTAAGCGACGGGGTGAGGGTCACGGAAATATGAGTCGGCAACAGCCCCACGATGCTCAAAAGTACGATTAACAACATCAGCTTAGTCTTCGATATGGATCTTTTCCGCGTTTCTGACAACGGCGTCTCCTAACAGCACGACAGTGCGCTTATTTGTTTTTTGCAGGGTGTTTTCGATGTTATCCACGCTCTCCGTGAATTGCTTCTCGCTGATCTTTCCGGTCAAGAACATGTTCTTTCTATCCAACATGTAACTTCTGATGTCTATGACGACGACTTTCTGGGCAAAATACCGGTCGTAGATATAGACGGATACCGCCGTTACGACGGTGTTCATAATGAGAAGCAGAATCAGCGTGCCTGCAGTCAGTTTCATGCATTGTCCTCTAATTATTGGTAGTAGCCTTTTCTTATTAACTCAGCCAAGTCCTCCAACGACTTTTCATGAACATGGCTGTTGATCGTCTCCAAGTTGTAGTCCAGCGCTGCATCGCCCGTAACCTTGTAAAACTGACCCACGGAAGCATTTCCTTCGATGCCTTCACTCCCCCCAGGCGTAAATAGTTGAACGTTTGAAGCGTATACGACTGATGGGACCTCCGTTATCCGGTATCTCCTGAACAACAGAGGGTCGATCTCAAGATTCGCACTGAACATGGGGCAATTTATACTGTCGCACGAAGAGTCTCTTACAAGGACCCGGGAGACGAACGCCATTGTGGAGTTAATATCATCCATGCCGTTCAAGAAACCCCGAATCACCATGACGACTTTCGGGTCACGTGCCTTGTCAATTGCAGTAGCATAGTTTCTGATCGTCTGAATCGGCATCGAAGACGAGACAAAAACGTAAATCCGCTCGTTCTTTGACAGGCGTGATTCGGCGCGGTCTTTCATTGAAGTGATACTTTTACTGTCCGTGTAGTATTCCTCGATTGGTTTATTGAAGATTTCCTTTTTGAGCCTTTCGGTTTCATCCAGAACACGCTTTTGAAACTCAGGAGAATTGTAAATGGCGGTAATTTCTACTGCCTTTTCCTTTGCCCATTTCTCGTGCTTGTTCTCAGGCACCGAAAGCTGTTCGCTCTGCTTTTCCGCCCGGATGCCGAGAACTGAGGTTACATCGGGGGAGATCCCCGTCATGCCGTCTTGACAAGTATTGTCGGAGTTGATTTCGGTTCCTGCCATGACGGATACTCCACCATTTGCGATGAAATAGATCAGCATCGCTGTTACTGCGGCAATCATACGTTTAAAGGTCATTTGTCTTCCCCGGCCTAATAGTAAGAAATACAGCAAGCGTGTTTTCTGAATAATATCCACAAAAAGTTATCCGTTGTATTCCCGCCTACCGAAAAGGGCGGATTCTTCCCAGCGTCCCACAGCATCCCCGTCCTCCCGATGGGATAGGCGGTCAAAGTGCTTGCGACGGGTTTAGCTATCTGAATGCGGTAATGGTCCTTTACCCACAAGGGATAGGTGACGCAATTGCACCAATCGAGCGCCGGATCGCAGATGGCGTAATCTCTTGCTTCTTTGTAAATGAACCGCGAGGCAAGCGCAAAATTTGCCTCCGTAAAGTTTTCGCCGTTGTAATGTCCCACGATCGGATAGACCGGCCCCTGCGATCCCATGCACCAGAAAAGTGGATTGAGCGGAAGCCCCGCAACGTCTACGGCCGCGGCGTCGGCGACGCAGGCGTACTGAGCGTAGGGATTGGCAAAGAGAAGCTCCTCGGGGAATATGAGCGCGGTCGTCATCTCGTCGTTCCACAGGGCATCCGGCTCGGTCATGTACGCAAGATCGAATGAGTTGCCGGCACTGTTGCCGCTGCCGCATTTGGCGGATATGACGCTGGATATGTACGCCATGATCGCGAAAGCATAGTAGTGCACCTGGGCGAAGGTGGTGCCGTGCGACGTGTCGCTGCTTTTCTGGGTTGACCCCTGATGCGACCCGGGATTGGGATTAGCCATCTGATAACCCATGGCCGGAAAACAATAGGGAGTCTTGACCGTTTCGATCAAGCGAGAGGGCTCCCAGAAGGAAAGCGACAGCCCGATTCTTACCCAGGGATACGCCGTCGTCGGACACTGACAGATGGCGTTTTGCTGCAAATTATCCGGCGCGCTGTCGGGCAGGCTTCCGTCCAGGATCGTCACTCCGCCCAGCTTCATGGGATACATGCAGTCCCAGCAAACCTCGTTCACAACGTCAATCGGCATATTGCTGCAACCTGACGATGCCGAAAGAGCGTCAACGTTGCCCAGAAGCAGCGCCGCAATCAGACTAATTCTTGCGCTGGTTTTTATCCCGGTGATCGATATCAATCTCGGAAACCTCCATCATCCTTTTTTTCTGCGCGGCAACTGACGGCACAAAACGCAGTTGAAGACGCGAAACAATCTTCTCGTGCGCAAAATAGACGGATTGGCCGAGTTCCTCCGACAGGTCGTAGTAGTTACCGTCCGTGATCAGGATCATGACGTTCGGCTTTTTGTAATACGGGGACGCCCTGAACCATTCAACCTGCTCGAGGTCCGCGCCGTTTATAACCACGATGGTCCGGCCGTAGTTCATAAAGTCGAGGGGATTGAAGGCGTAACCCTTCGGGTAAACTACATTCCCCTTCCCGTCCGTGATGTCAAACTCAAGCGAATAGGTCATGTCTACCATGCGAACCCGGTCTTCTCTGGTTCGCGGCAGTGACTTTGTGGTATCGGGTTTATATCGTTTCATGCTTTCGATGCTGTTCTTTGCAAGCATTTTCTGCCAATCGACGGACCTTACCCGCTCACTTAACTCTTCCGATGCATCTCGCTCTACAATGGGATAGGTTTTCCCTACCACACCGAGATCAATTCCAAATGCCATCTCAAACGGGAACACGGTCAACATGCCCGCAATGGCCGCCAAGATTGCCTTCCTCAAGGTGTCCGGATACTTCAATTGCCCCCCCTAGTGAGTCGTACCCGTTGTTTGAGACTGAGTATTGTTGTAATAATTCTGGATCCTGCCGGATATCTGGCCGGCAATATCCGATGCTATCGGCTGAACGATGTCCGCTATAAACTCCGACAGGTCCATCTTGGAAAAGTCGAGCATCTGAAACTGTTCCGGACTGAGCCCTATGCAATTAGGCTGGTCAGGCGTGCCCCAGCCTCCGTCGATGCCGAATGCCTGGAGTTGGGGTCTCCCCTGTTCCTGGATGATCCTGCCGAGCTTCGAATTGAAACAGCAATAGGAGGTTTTGCGCTGCGTGCAGTTGCCCCATAGTTTCGTGATGCAGTACGAGCCGACTAAGTGACATTTATTTGCGTCCCTGTCAATGTCCGTCTGCTGTTCGTGAGGACGGCACGGCGACGTGTACCAGTTGACCATATTTGACAACACGCCGAAAAGCTGTTCGAAAATCTCTACCGTCGACAAATCGGGCAGAAATCCCGTGTGGAGTATCGTCTGATTGCTAAAGGCTCCCTGCTGACTTACAGTAGTCGAGGCCGTGAGTGCTGGTGTTTCGTTGCCTAAAATAACCATGATGCTCTGGCCGTTGTTTATATAGCCTTCACAATCGGATGCGGACGGCATCTTGAGAGAAACCGATGTTCCCGTGGGGCCTTTCGCCACGACAACCACGTTCTCAACGAGCGAATAGGGAGGCGAAGAGAGAACGTAATCTGCGGTCAACTGAATATTTCCGCCCGACATCGATGTTTTGCAGGCAAACTTACACCTCGTGTCCGCGTAATTTCCCGCCACAGTGCAGACGCCTGTATTGCTGTCCATGGTCACTAAAGGTTTTTCAACGTAGGTCAGGTCCGTATAGGGATCATGGGCAACATCAGGATATTGAGAACCCGCCCCGACAGTCGTGCCGCAGGTCGGGGTCAACGTTGACGTAACTTCGTTTATCGCCACGTACGCGTCATTTTTATAGTTCCCGTATGTTTGGGTAACGACAAGCTCCCTCGGATAGACAGTCGCGTAAGAAAATGTCGGCGTCGAACCGCAGCCGACAGTGGTCCACGAGCCGAATTTATCGTCAATCACGGTCTGAATGGTCGTCATTCCGTTGTTCGTAACGGTCGAATAATCAAACCTCGGGTAAATATCGGACTGAGGATCAATCGACTGGTAATAAGCAACAGGGGTCCCTGCCACGACAGGATAAGAATTTATAGTGTCGCTCCCCGCCTTGAACCCGGACGGGTGCTCGTCTATCTTGACCGTGTTTGAATCGCAGTTGATGTACGTGTCTATGTTCTGGTAATAAGCGTCAACAGCAGCCTTTATTGCTTGGTCCAGGTCCTCGCTCCTTGAAAACTTGCCCCCATGCGCGGCGCTGCAGCAATCGCTTCCCAGAGTTGCCAGCCCTGGCGGACGGCAGTATTCCGGCTTTCCGGGAAATATGACGAGTTGCCCCATGCACTGGCCGGAGTTAGGGTCGATGGTGCCGTTATTGGTCTGCGAGGCCGTAGGAGGATCGGGCACGGTCGTGACCGGCGCGCTGCTGAGATCAACGCAGCCTATGGCCGAACACATGTTCTTGCCGTTGTAGTCTTGGCAGGTATATTGAGACCCCAGCGGACAGGTTCTGACCAGGGACTGGCAGGTGTGGCTGGTCGGATCGAATGTGAAATTCGTCGGGCACGCGGGCGAAGACTTGCAGCGGTTCGTTACGAGATTAAGCGCCGTTCCAGACGGACAGGACGGCACTGCCGTCGTGTTTGTATAGATGACGCACTGATGCGTGATGACATCATAAAAGCCCGTGCTGCATGTGGGTACGGACGTGCATAAGTCAAGAGTCCCGTCCAAAACCGTTCCTGCCGGACAGGTTGCAGGAACGGTTATTTCACACATATGAGTTGCAGGGTTTACCGTCCCGTTGTTACTGCATATCGGCGTCATGCCACAGGTGCTTGTCACGTTGGCGTATCCGCGTCCAATGAGTTGGTAGTTACATCTGACAAGGGATGTACCTCCTGCGCATCCACTTGGATTACACTGAATCCCTACGACAGTTTCGGTGTACTGATACTCGCACAGGTTGTCTCCAGATGAAAACGACAACACCACGGTAGGGCTCGGACAGCTGGGCAGATAAGACTGACAATATCCACGAAAGTAGCTGCAGTTGCATGTAATTGATGGACAAGCGGGCGAAACGCTTGAAAAGCAGGCGTCAAGCGTCGGATTATAACTCCCGATGGTGCAGGTCGGCGTTGCCGTGCATTTGTCCAGAGACGTGTTAAGCGCCGACCCGGTCGGGCAAATTGCAGGAGCGTAGGTCACGCTGGTCTGGGCGCAGGTGTGCTGGTTCGGATCATAGGTTCCTATCGAACACGTCGGAGCCGCGTCGCACATGTTCGTTGTACCATTCATCATTGTTCCGGCGGGGCAGATAGGCGCGTTTACAGCCGGTCCTGTGTCCAGGCAAAGGCTGCCGGTAGACGTAGTCACTCCGCTGGTGCACCCCTGTGGTGCCTCGCACCGGTCTTTTGAGGTATTCATGTACCCGTCAGGGGGACAGGTGGCCGGAACATGAGCCATACAGACTCCCGCCTGCTGGCTAAACTGCTGGCCCGAGCCTGAAGCACAGTCCGGGAAAGCCTCGCAAATACCCGTAGCGCTGTTCAGAACAACACTTGAGCTGGTAAAGCACGTCGTCTGCGGCGTCAGATCGACGCAAAGCTTCATTGCGGCATTATAGGACCCGATGCCCGAGCAAGTGGGGACAGCTTCGCAGCGATTGGTTGTAGTATTGAGCGTGAGGCCCGTGGCGCAGAACGGAGAGCCGACAATCGCGCCTCCCGCGTCCACGCACATATTGCTTGTAGAAGAATAAGCTCCCGTTTGGCAAGCTAAGGGACCGGCACAACGGCCTGTAGCGTTATCAAACGAAGCCCCGGAAGGACAACCGGCCCGAGACGTGACAATGCACCGATTATAGGCGGCATTGTACGTACCGGCAGAGCATGTCGCAGCCGCCGTGCAAAGGCCCGACGTTGCCTGTGTCGATCCCGTTGGACACGTTCCTGCTGATGTGACGACGCACTGGTGAAAGCTCGTATCGTATACACCAGCCTGGCAGATTGGCGGTACGACACATTGGTTGGTCGTGGCATCATAGGAGATGTTCGAAAGATTCGGGCACCCCGCGCCGACAGAAGGTATAATGCAGTCGGTCATGTCGAGACTACAGAGCATGCCCTGGGGCGTCGTGGCGCAGATCCCGGCGTTTCCCGGCACGTCGGCGGAGGCCGTGCTGCTCATGAAACATCCATACGATGCAGCCCAGAGATTTTCCGTTCCAGTGAACGCGAAAAGAGCTATAAGAAATATGGTTAAAACGCTATCCTTCCATGAAAATCGCATTTGCACGTTCTCCTACGGGTTTGAAGTCATGCCGTTACTGCATATCATGTCGCTCGCGGCGTTTCCGATGATGTCCAGTGCCGTTGCGCCTTCGACAAAATCATGGATGCACTGGCAATCCGTTACCAGGACTTCACCTGATGCCGCGTCAACCGGGCATCCGTCAGCCGTGCATCTTTTTATGAATATCATGTATTCTTGCGTGGTCAGGTTCGTTGACGTTTTTGTCGTTGCCCCGCTAGCGGACGTATCCGTCCAGGGCTTCTTCGTCTTGCACGCGAACTCGCACGTAGCCTGGGTCCCGTCCATGACCGGAGACCGCGGGATCGTACCGGTCTGATAGGTCCAGTTGCCGTTGCCGTCTCTTATCGCATCCTGGTAGTGCAGACCGGTCGAATCCAAAGTGGTCGTTGCCTCGATGTTTCCTTCCCTGTGCGCCGCGTCGCTGAAATTGTAATTCGTGCCCGCGCACTTGTAGGTCATGTGCTTTTCCCACCAGGGCTGGCATTCCGTATAGGTCGCCAGTTTGCCGGGAACGGATTTGCACGATGCAAGCGACGCGAGGCCGGTCGTCTGATAGTTCTTGAATACGAAAACGCCATCGTCGATTTCTTCTTTCTTGGAACACGTGTTGTCTGCTTGCAGGGCAGCGCAATTGTCCGCAATCGATATCGAATCGCTTTCCTGGTAGCATTTGACGTCCGTGGGCAGAAACGTGTATCCTGTGGGACAGATGGGCGGCGATTTCTTGAGCATCAGATAATCGTTGATCCATTCTTCATTTGCAGTACAACGCCTGCCGCCTCCATCCGACTCACCGAAAACGGGAGTTGGCGTGCCGGGCTGAATGTCGGTAACCGGTACATTATTCTGAGTTTGGTACTGAGCGACAAGGTTATCCAATCGAGCCTGAAGTATCGGCCTCCATCCCTCGTATCCGGTTTGATCACAACTGATAACACCTGCTCCTTCAGATGACGTATCGGTTCTGTCGTAAATACCGTCGGAGTTTGTATCGACCGATACCGTATAGGCAATCAAGTTGTCGCTGTCCCGCCCCATATACATGTGAACAGTCAGATCGAGCCAAGGCAGGAAAGTGTACGTGGGATCGGCCGCGGACGTATTTACGTTTAAGATCTTTATTACGGAACAGGTCTTATAGGCGGTGGTGTTGGAGCTCATGGCCTGGGACGTGAGCATGGTTGAATACAGCGATTTCGAGTCGCTCAACTGGGTGCCTGCTTCCGAACTCGCGGCAGAATCCATGCCGTTCCCTGTGCCTCCATTGTAATACTGTGTCGGATCGCCGGACGTTGACCCGGAAGCTGCAAGGCTGCAATGGGAGGTATCCTGTGCGTAGTAAGTGATAACGGACGTATTGATTGTTGAATCCGTAACAGCGATGCGCGCGTTTGACTGCTGCACGGCTCCTACCGCGCCGCCCCCGAGTGTCTGAAGTATGATCGCCATGTCGGAATTCACGATGCCCGCTCCGCAGCTGTTGTTGATGCAAAAACACCCGCCGAGAGCGTCGGTGTTTGAAAGCTGGACTCCCACCCTGCCCATTCCATCTGCCATCCACTTGTAGTACACGCAATTGTTCCACGTCCCCGCATCGCACGAAATCCAGCCGTTTGCACAGACGCCGGAAATGAGTGTCGTCGTATTGGGCGCTGTGGGAGGCGGAAGAAGAAAGACGTAGCTCGACGTTCCGCTGAAGCCGATATCCTCCTGCAGGATCATCGAGTCCAGGTCCCCGGAAGTCGAGGGATGAACGAGGATCTGCATGAACTGCCTGGTTGACGGACAAAAAAGCTGGGCCGTAAAGGATTTTTGGCCGTTGACGGTAGAGAGCGGCTGTCCCGTCAGCATCGGCTGGATCAGGTTCAGGTTCAAAAGATCTCCCGAGCCATATCTTTGTTGAATCATGGTATCCAACCCCGGCTGTACCTGGTTCTGGCCGAAATATCCCGTTGTCGTCGGCTGGGATACGGTCTGCGCCGGAACGGGAAGCGCCGCCAGACTCATAACCATTGCGTTAGCTGCGATACTTATGGACCATTTCATCAATCGCCTGATCATAGGTCATCCCCCTCTCTACCATGGCTTCGATCTCTGAGTATTCGCTCGCCGACGACGTGTACACGTAATAGGAAAACGGGTCCACGACGAGTCGCGCGACGCCCTTCCCGTAAGGGCTGTCCATGAATATCTCGGAGTATTTGCCGCTCACGGTCTTCATGCTTTTCATGAGCCGCAAGGTAAAGTCATCGACATCGAGAAGTTTTCTGTCCCGAGCCTTTTCGAAATCGACGGACTCGAGATAGAAGTTGAATGCAGCCTGAGAACGAATGACGTTCCCGATATTCCCGAATGTGTCCAGGTCGAGAATGGACTGCGTGACGATGCCGAAAGATCCCCGGTACTTGCGTGCTCTCCTGTAGCCGCTTTCAATAACGTCGCCCAGGAACCTGTTGTCGCCCCTGATAAACTCGTAGGCTTCGTCGAAAATAACGAGCCTTGGCCTTGACCGGTCGGAAAGATACAAGTCCTGCGTAACTGCATTGATGATCTGGAGTACGACGACTTTAAAGAGCTCCTTGCGCGACCTCAGACCGTCGACTTCGAGCACGACAAACTCGTCCTGTGAGATATCGAGCGTCGATTTACCGTTAAACCACTTGCCGTAGGTCCCGTTCGAAGTGAAATCCCGGAGGTTAAAAGCCATTGTGTGGGCTATTTTTTTGAAATCCTCCAGAGCGCTCCCGCCGATCCCGATATCTCCGGGCTTGAAATCAGTAGAATACTGAGGGTAGCTTTTAAGATACGTATGCACGTGGTCTATACAGGCATCCGTTCCTTCTTGCGAAAACGCCCATTCGATGGCCTCTTTCACGAGCGTCGAGCCCGTCTCGGCGATATCGTTCGGGATTTTGTCCGTTGCCGAAAATATCATCTGCATGACGACTGCCGCTATCGTGGATATGTCGGTCTTGATGTCTGTGATGCCGGAAAAGGGGTTTATGCAGATATCGGCGTCCTCGGTGAAGTCTATGAACTGGGCGTTCAGCATCTTGGTCATTTTCCGGTACGAGCGGCCGATGTCGATGATCCTGGCGATCCCATTCGCCGCGAACTGGTTGTACGTGATGTAGTTGACGAGAAACGATTTTCCAGATCCGGAAGTGGCCGCGATATAGAAGTTGTGGTTATTGACTTTGCTGTTGAACAGGTCCAGGGTGGAAAAGGCTCCCTTTCTGCCCATAAAGGTCATGACTGGCGCCCCGCCGCCCGCAAAGTCGGCCTGTATCGGAAGAAGCGTCGGGACAACGTGCGACGAAATGACAAAATCGCGCTGGAGCGTTGCGATATTCTTTTCCTTGTCGATAAGACCGAAAGGAAGCGCCGACATGAAAAGGATGGGCAGGATTCCCTTGTCCTCCTGCATCACGTACCCCCGGCTCTCCCATACGCGCTTCACTCTGCTGATCGATTCTCCGACCCTGTTTGCGTCCTTGCTCCAAGTCCACAAAATAGGCATGATCTTGACGAAGAGGGTCCCCTTCTCGATCTCGTCGACTGCCTCCAGATACTCCGTTTGTTTACGCATCAGTGACGGGGCAAAGCTGCCGACAGCCTTCTGGTTCAGAACGAAGTTGCATTTACCGTGCAGTTTGCTTTTTACGTTGTGGAAAATAATGTTGAGCGTATAGAGGAAGGGCGTTCGTATCTGGTCAGCGTCGGAGACGACCCCCCATATTCCCCCGAAAAGCTCGTTCGTCTGGAGGGGATCTCCTTCCCGGGGAAACGACTTCGGCGTGATACAGCGGAAAGACTTCTCGCCAATCTTCAGTTCCGACATGGTCTTATGACTGACCGTTTCAGCCATGATCATCTGTTTGCGGATGGGTATGGCTTCGTCGTAGGCCTCGCAGTCCGTAAACTCTCTATCGTTGAGAAGCCGCCTCATCATATCGATAAGCTGAGTGGGCTTCAACGGCTGGGGGTAAAGCATTGCCCCTGCCATTACTTCGCTCACGTTGGCGTAGAGATCCTTGAGCCACGGGAAAACGCCATGGAGGTTCGTGTAGGACTCCCCCTGGCTGTACAACTGATCGAGCTCTTTATCGGTCAGGGGCAACTTGACCGAGACGAAGAGCCTGAAATTGCGAAGGGGTATGCCCGCGCAGCCCTCGATACCCTGGACGGAATTCGAAAGAAACGTGCTGAACGCCTCAGTGGTCTTTTTTACAAGCGGCACGTCTCTCACCTTGAGGTACTTGTACGCCTCGACGTAATCCGTGACGTAGGGGTCGGCGTAGAGCGTGAACTGGACAATGGAATTCTCGCGAAGCCCGGCCCGGAAAATGCCGACAAGTGTATCGAGTGATTTCTCACCCGCGAAACAAAGAGGAACGCATTCCCAGATAAAGCCGATGGTATTGTCGGTATTCAGGTAGATTCCGGTCTCTTCTTCATATGAGTTATATGGGAGGAAGTCGGATAGTGACGACCTCTCCGTCTGCCTATTCAACTCTGGGACGCTTAACCCGCCGCGTTTTCCGAACATCATGTCCGCGATCGCTGAAAACATTATTTCCCGTCCTTGTCCTTGAAGAGATAGTCGCCCATGACCCACTTCGGCCCGTCAACGATGATGTAGACGTATCTGAGCATGTAGAGCTCGTTTTCGTCTCCCTTATAGGGAAGCATCAGCACCCGCATTACGGCAGGCGGGGCTACCACCGGGGTAGTGGGCTGAGCGAGGAGCCCGGCCAGTTTCTTATGAAGCTCGTCCTGATAGGTGATATCGGGAGTTGCCGTCTTATCGCCCTTCTCCCTCTTGTCAGTCTTATCCTTGCTTTCACAATCTTTGCCGTCGCAACGGATCGCACTGGTTTCGCTGTTTTTCTTCCCGGTTTTTGCAAGAGACTCTTCGTGGGCGGTTTCTATGTCCACGCATTTGCCGTTCTCGGTCTTGGGACAGGAAAAATCAGAGCTGTAGGGATTCAAAATTGAAGAGCACCCGAAACCCGACAATGCAAAGAGTATGGCTGTTGACAGCAAAATTATTCTGACGCGCATTTCCCCTCCAGAGTATTGCTTCTGCCACAAAAGTTCTTGATCTCAAGATCGACGCCCTCGCTGATGACCAGGGTTATGTCCCGAGCAGCGCCGATTTCGATGACCGGCAGCGTCGCCTCGGCCAGCTTCAGGTAGAACTTCTGGAGATCGTGCGATGCTTCGGCCATGCCCGCGCCTGCCGCCGACTTCAAGAGATCACTGCTGTTTACCGTGGTCGTGGTCCCCACAGGGGAAACCAGGCTGACCTGAGACGCGGCCTTCAGCCCGTCCCCGAGGCCGCCAAAGAATCCTGATAGAAGCCCTCGGGCCAGCATTGCTCCCATCTTTGCCACGACCTTTCCCGCGAGTCCGATCTTCCCGTCCTGATCCACGACGAACCCCTTCACTTTCTGGTCGATGACAGCCGCGCCGCCCCTGGACAGGCAGGTAATGCTGAGGAGTCGCAAATGAGCCCGCTCATCGGCAAGGTTTCCGATCCCGTCCGCGATTGCAAAACAGCCCTTAAGGTCTGCCTTCACCCTGTTGGGGAGCTGGGCCAGGTTTTTTATGCGTATCAGCACCGGGACAGGGTTTCCTTTTGCACTCTCCACGGTCGGCGCGTCCAAGCCGGAAAGGAGTGACGCCTCCATATAGGATGGGGGCAGGTAAATCTTCTCTGCTTTTTTTTTACCAGTATCCGCAGCCTGAACAGGCTTGGGGTTCTGGTTGGAGATGATCTCTATGTCCCCGACAAATGCGGGAGAAACGACGCCCTGCGACTTGGGGTCCCGTCCGGAATTGGGCGAATAGGGCGCGGGCGGCACAGTATAGGGTCTTGGCGGAACTTCAGCCTGGGTCTGGTCGTTGACAGCAGTAGCGGAGCCTGCCGCGAATTCCCTGGGAACGTTGATCATAGGAGAAGGAATGGGCGGTAAGGGGGCCGTGGGGTACTTCCCGGATGCCGCCTGCGGGGGCTTGCTAGCTTCTTTCTTCATATCATCGATAGTCTGTTGAAGTTTTTTCACCTGCTCGTCGCGCTCATGCATGGCTTTTTCCTGCTCCCGGTACTGCGATTTCTCAAGCAGACCGGGCTCAAGCGTCATTTCAACCCGTTTTTCAGAAGGCTTGCCAATCGACGGGACAGTGACTCTGGTGCGGTTCAGGTACGTTGCGACGGTAAGTACGGCAAGCGTAAGGCCGATCATTCCGAGAACCACATATCGCTTCTTTTCAGGAGACAAGCGATCGAAGAACCTCTTCGCTTTATCCTTAATTGACATTGGTTACGCTCCCTCCCGTGGACTCCACGATGAACACCCGTGCAGTCTCGTCTTTTTTGATGTTAAGCTTGTCCATGGCAATGGCCAAGGTATTCGCGGTCAGGTCGGTCACCATGAAGTCTCTTTCGTTCAGCCTCATCATGTCATCCTCACCCGGTCCTGCGGCCTTCTCGTTCGTCACGTAATATTCCTTAAGCCGCAACCCTTCCCCGTCCACGAGGACCGTTCGTTTGAGAATTATCCTGAGTCCCTTGAATATTTTGAAGCGCCTGTTCGGCGTCGCGACCTCAAAGCTCTCCGGGAGGGTGTCCGTGACGGCTAGTTTGATCAGAAGCGCGGTTTTTTTCTCGATAGGCAGTCCCCCCATGAGGGACGCATTCTGCTTTATGCTTTTGAGCTTGCCCGAGGAGAGCCTGATCGTCTGCGACGGGATCCGTTTCGGAGCGGCGATAAGGTTATAGACGTTCTCGCCGCAGACGATGTAAAACTCTACCGGACTCGTCGCGTAATTGTTGACGCCGTTTCTTACGGTAAACAAAAACTTGATGAAGGCGTTCGGGCCGGAATATTTGACCTTCACGCCTTTTTCCTGGGAGAACACGACATCCTGAATCTGCTGTTCCTGTGGGCAGGCCACGCGGTTCACGTCCGATGAGCTCATATCTACCTGGGTGGCGACCTCGGGAAGCACGACGATAGTCTGTTCGTTTACCTGCCCGGATGGCTTCAGGTTATCCGGGGCCGTTGCCGGTAAAGCGGAGACCGGTACGAGCAACAGGGCTAAAAGGGCAAACAGTACTTTCTGCATTTACTTTCCCCTCTCCTTTTCCTTGGCGGTGATCTTCGTCAACTGGAATTTGCCGTTATTTACGGAGTATTCAAGAATGTATTTGCCGACCGTGTCGGAAACAAGGGTGCTGTCCTTGTACTTCCGGTTCTGGCCCATGATCTCGATGGTCTTATTTCTGGAATCCACGACGATCTTGGGGTCCAGGTAAAAGACGCTGCTCACGTTGGCTGTTTCGATGGTGCCGGCCAGCTCATAGAACGTCTGCTGGGCCTGGGGATAGGCGTCAACCGAAAAGAGCGAAAGAAGCGCGTCAAACTGCTTCCTGGCCGTTGCCGGTGAATAGGTGAACGCAAGCGATGATGCATAACGGACCATGGTTTTGACGTACTCCTCGGACAGTTCGTTCCCCGTCACTTCCACCTTGCTGTCGATCCCCGGCGGAATCAGGACGACGCGCTGGTAGTTCATCGCCTTGGTGATCATGAAGGAATTGAAAACCGTCACCGCTCCTATGGCAACGACGACAAACTTGAGGAGTCTGTTTTCCGCCTGGATATTCGAGCTTCTTTGCAGAAACCGTCTGACGTTCATTCGATGAACTCCTTTTCAAAGAAGTGCGGGTATCCTTGGATCTTCGTGACCCCCAGGAAGTAGAAGACGTGTCCCAGAAAGCCTCTGGGATATTTTTTTTTGAACTTCGAATAAAGGTACGGAAAGACGATGATTCCGATATAAAAGAACCCCTCCAGCAGTAGTCCGAGAAGAAACGACAGAAATATGATCCCCACTTCGTCCACTTCGAACCAGAGTACTTGGAGCGGTGATGATAGATATTGAGGAAACTTATGTTTCATAAACAAGCACCATAATAGGGCAAGCCTCGCCCTACTATGGTGGTCTGCTCCTTTCAAATCATTGCGCCGAAGCTGGTGACGATTGCGTCCGCCTTGAGAAACAGGATGCAGCCGATGGCGCTCAGGATCCCTCTCAGAATCTCGCTCTGGGAGAAAAAGTACGCTGACATTGCAAACAGGATGACGCCGCCCGCAAATCCCATAGCGCCCTTGAGCATCATGTTGACGATCACGTCGTAGAAGTCGTAAAAGGGCGATCCTGCTGCCGGTGCCGTAAAAGCCGGGGCGTTGGATGCGAATATGATCCCTATTCCGAATACAGCCATGCACAGGACAACGTATCTTTTCATGGAATGCGACATATGATTTCACCTCCTTTCACAGATATTAGAAATAAGCGTAATTTCAGTTTTTAGGGCCATCTGTTAGAAGTTGCTCGATTCTTTTCGTGTCCGCCCCGCGGACTGCTACACCGTTCACGATCAGGTACGGGGTACCCTGAATGCCGAGCTTTTGAGCCATGGACTTTATTTCTACGAGTAAATTGCCGACCTTTTCATCGGAACAGGGCGCTAGTTCCCCGGTGTCCAGTGACCCGGCCACGGCGTCCAGGAACGCTTTTGCTTTGTCCTTCGAGCACAGGATGATCTTAGACTTGTCCATGGCCTTGGGATGAAGCTGTTCGAGAGGCAAGAGGTAGACGTACCTGGTGACATCCTTCTTGTCCCTGAAGTAGTCCTCCACCTTGCGGCAGAACGGGCAATCGGGGTCGGTGAACATGATGACCTTGTTCCTGCCATTGCCGATCTTTATGGCTTTATCGAGCTTGAGTTCCTTCAAAGCGGCTTGGGCCGCCGCCTTGTCCCGCGCTTCAACGGTCAGGTTCTTGCCTTCCTTGGTGTACATCTCTCCGATCAACCTGACGCCGGTCTTCGGATCGTAGTAGAAGACATTCTGGCCGGATACGACCTCATAAAGCCCGTCTACAGAGGACTGGGTCTTTGACTGATCGATCTTCGCGTCCCTGAAAGCTTCCGCCATCAGTTTGCTGCGCGTCCGCGTGGTCTGGTTATTCCAGTCCTTGCTGAACATCTCGCCGAAAAAAATCACCCCGTTTTTAGGCGAATAGTAGAGTACGTTCGTTCCAGCCACTACTTCGTACAATCCATCCACGCTCGTTGGCTCGACGCTCTTAAATTCGAGCTTGGGAAAGTCATTCTTTAGAGAATCAGCGGCAGCGGATACCGCGCTCCCTTCCGCCATGACGTTGCCGCTGAGAAAAACGCCGGCAATAAAAAACAACAGACCAGATAGAAACAATGCCTTTTTCACTCTTTACTCTCCTTTCGGTTTCCGGCAGTAGATTTCTGCCCTTCGGTTTTTGATCTTGTCTTCTGAAACGTAACAGCACTTTCCTTCTCCTGTGACCTCTGATGGCTTGACGCCGCGATCTTCGAGATAAGCTGCAACAGCCTGCGCGCGCTGGAGGGCAAGCCTGTCGTTATGCTCCTTGGACCCTAAATCGCAGGTGTAACCCATTACTGAGATAGTCTTCGCCTTCTTCAGGTCATCTATTGAAGCCAATATTTTTGCTTTTTCCCGGTCTTTGAGCACAGCACTGTCGAAATCAAACAGTATCGGGGAACTGACACAGGAAATGATGGATGAATGCGCCTGTGGATCTGAATTTCTATTTGACGAGCTTTCGCAGGATAACTTCGTTTCCGACTGAGCCTGTTGCGGCTTCACCGGCAACGACTTGGGCTGTGATAACTCCGTCGCCTGCCATGGCTGAGAGACGGACCCTACCGAGACGACTTTTTCCCTCCCCCAAAAGACCGAGATCGGCACGTCACCAAGCTCCCGGTCGAGTTTTGTCACAGGAGCCCAGTCCCGGCAGATCACGTACACATCGTTGTATGCGGTTCCGGCAACGACCTGATCATAGTCGTAGATATAATTCCTTGCGCTTTGAACAGACAAGGACGGCTCCCGATCGAGGACTTGAGATCCTGATGCCGCTTTAACCGATAGATTTGCCGCACACGCGGTGAACAGGACGCATGGCAATATGACGCTGAATATCAAGAGGATTTTACTCATCAGGATGTCTCTCCCCGGCAGCGAGCAGTTCCAGTGCGGCGACAAGCACTGCATCTCCGTCGTTTTGGCTCATGGGCGGCAATGTCAGACGCGCACGCTCAAGGATCTCGTCCCGGTCGGAAGCCGGCAGCGAAAAATAACGCGATTTCACGACGTCCAGGTAGATGAACTTGTCGACGTCCCGGTTAACTTCATTTGCGCGCAGCAGGGCGCGGCCGAGACCGGCGTAAACCTGATCGAATATCAGGCAAAGGTTGAAATAAAGCCGGACCGCCCGTTCGTGAATGACATCGATGTCAGAAGACGATTGGAGGCATGCAAGCCGTATTTCTCTCGCGTCCTTTATCGATTCCCTCAATCTGTTGAATGCTATGGAGTCCATGTCGATTGTCCTTCCGTTACGTATTCCCGGTTTTTCATGCGGGACTTTCACTGAGAGTGGCGCTTCCCCGACGCTTGGCGCATGATGATTCGGCGTAAGTTGCCCTGCCTTTGTTCACAGCGCGTTCCTTTTTCCGCGCCTGCCCGACGATGAACGTGCAGAACTGCTCAATCGTTTCTACCACGCCCATCTTTTCGGCCTCGCGGAGCATGCATACGATGTCCCGCTCGCGGGTGCTTGTGATGTAAGTGGTCTTTTCGTCCACGTAAAAAAGACTCGGTTTGACGTTAAGCGCCTTGCACAATTTTACGAGCAGTTTTTTCCCGATCCCTTTTCTGCCCGCCTCCCATTTCGTGACAAGGTTGCTGCTCACCCTCAACCGGTCGGCCAGTTGATCCTGGGTCAGACTGCGTTCAAGACGGAGCTTGCGCAGGTTCCTGCCCATCAAAATATTCAAATCTTGTAGTTTCATATGTGCGCCCTACAATATCCGATCATATTTTGTTCCGAATCATATCCGTGTTAACGCGGATCACTTTTTGTCATCCTTCTCCTGACGGCGACTTGTGCGGTCAGCCTGATACGCGGCATGCACGATATCGATTGTCCGCACGACGTAGAAACGCTTGTCTTTGTCGCCGATACCGACGACAATGGAGCCGTTCGGCACCATGCTTGCAACTTCAATGGGGTGCCTTTCATCGCCGTACACCAGATTATCCAAAGGCAGGCATAGTAGCTGATAGGCAGACGCCAGTCGGCGGAGCGGGACGAAATGACCGGTATAGTCGCAGTCATTGAGCGTTACCATTGGCGTCCCGTCACTTTGTTAGTCCGTCCTTGTAACTTTGAAACGACGGCGTCGTGAGATTCTTCGCTCCTTCCATTTCCGCGCCGTTCAAGTTCACTCCGGAAAGCTCCACGTTCTTGAAATTGGCGTCTCTCAGGTTCGCATCCTTGAAGATCACTCCCCTGACCTTTGAGCCCTCGAAATTGGCTCTGCCGAGATCGGCGTCTTTGAAATTTGCGAATTCGAGGTTTGCAGCCTTGAAATTCGTTCCCCGGCAGTACGACTCGGTGAGGTTCGCTCCCATAAGTTTCGCGTCCTTCAAATTCGCATCCTTGAGATTTGCATCCTTGAAGTAGGTGCCTTCGAGGTTTGTTTGCGCGAGATTCGTCCCTTTCAGGTCCGCGCTCTTGAAGTCGGCCCCTTCGAAATTCGTTCCCTTGAAGTTTCCGTCGTTCAGATTCGCCCGTTTGAAGTTCGCGTCCTTGAAATTCGCGTTCTCGGCCGTGGCTCCTTCTAGGTTCGCGCGCTCGAAGTTTGCGCCGGTGAAATTGACTCCGTCCAGCCTGGCATCCTTGAAATTGGCGTCCTTGAAATTAGCCCGCTTGAAGTTGGCGTCCGACAGGTCCAGACCCGCCAGGTCAGTTCCGACAAAGCTTGCGCCTTCGAAGTTTGCGCCCTTCACTGCGGACGCTTCTTCCCCGGAAAACAGTGTTGCCCCGTCAAGCTTCACCTCCTTGAGGTTTGCGCCCTCAAGATTCACGCTTCGGAGGTTCGATTCCCTGAGGTCCGCGCCTTCTAGATTCGACCCATCAAGCCTTGTCCCGGCAAGGAACGCATATCTAAGATTTGCTCCCCTGAAATCCACACCCCGGAGGTCCATGCCGCCCAGATAGGCTCCTTCAAGCTTGTCCTTGTTCTGTTCAACGGCCTCTTTGAGCGTTTCATATTTCCCCGCGGGCACGATGATTATGGAGTCGTGCTCCGAGACGCCAGGTCTCCATTGAAATTCTATTGCCGGGTTGGACATTGCGTTTTCCTCCTTTCACGATTCCGATTGCATCGTGAATGCTGCACACAGTAATCCAACGCGGCTATTTTGTCCAGATACCGTGGCGGGGTCAGTTAGCCCAAAAACCTGACCATATTGGTACTACTTTTCGCAGAAAAACCGCACCAGGAGCGGTCTTTCTGCTTTTTAATTTTTTTTGATGCGCAACACGCTATTACAACGCGGTCGATTCGTGATTTTTCGAGAATAAACATTCACGGTATACGACTGCTATACTGCGGTATTTTAAGCAGAAGACGGAAGCGGGGAGAAAGGATGGTTAACGAAATGAAAAGGATATGTGATTTGCACTCACTGTTTTATTCGGACGTGATAAATAATAACACAACACTTCAGAGCTCAATGTCCTTAAGCTCAAACTCAGATTCAGAAACCTTAACCAGCGCTTCAATGAACTGCTATGTTTTTACGATGACAGCTTTTACATCGTTGGCTTATTGAAATTCGCCTGATGCGCGCTGGCATTGCGTTCTTTATTTATCTGATCTGCATCCCTCCTTTACATTGTGAGCGGTAATCGTTGTATCAATATATTGATATATTGATTAGATGCAATTTACTGACCAAAACAAATGATTGTATCTTTCCTGCAACTCATTATCAGAACAGCCATATAATCGTATCCGAATTGATCTTCGAGGCAGTTGTATACCAAATTCCAGTCCCTGTAATGCGTTCCTGTCTTATTTGTGCTCTCTAATAAATGACCGCAGTTGCATCTGCCCGTCAGCCAAGCAGAGTTATTCTGAGTCCGCATATAATATGGGTAATGCATTATGAACTGGATTGAGAGGCTATGAAAGAGGGAATTCAAAACGACAAGTAAAGGATGCCATGTACAGTGCTGATACTTTTCGGTGTACACTTTTCGTCCTGTCAGCTCATTTTTTCTGCTTAACACGACGCCATCTGGGTGCAACCTGCACTATCGAACTTTTTGCACCTGTGTTCGTACGGATTCGTACGAGTTCGAGCAGGTTCGTACGGTTTCGTACAGGTTCAGAACCAATTCAATATGGATATCCGTTTATAGGATCTTTTACATCGCATGTAAATTACGTGCATCAACAAGCATAGCACTGTCGAGAGAGTCACTGATAGGTGATGGACGGGATATGTGACAGGAGAAAACCGGTATTTGAGATGGATCGGAAGAACGGCCTCTACCGACTTGATATCGTAAAATTGGATTGTTTTCCTATGCTATTTTCGGTACGATAGATTATAAGATGAAGAGTTTCAAATGACTGTCAATTTGTCCGCCAAGATCGCTTTTCATGATCATCCTCCGACACGGAAATACTCTTCTCTTTCAATTGCTCTTTATCAATCCGCATGTCATACAAACTCGACGTGCAGCTGCTTTTCAAACACCCTGGCAACCTTTTCAAGAGTCTTGATCGTGGGATTGCATTTTGTGGGATTTTCAAGCCGCTGATAAGCCTGATAGGAAATTCCGAGTTTTTTTGCAGCTTCCGTCTGATTCAGCCTCTTTTCATCCCTGATCTTCCTGAGCATGATCGGCGTCGCGACCTCCGGCTCGGGTTCGATAAAGTAAATGTCCTTCCCCTTTGCCTTCATCTGTTTGGGAATAATATATCCCCTCTCAAAGATCGACGCCAAATAGCCCGAGAGAGCCTCCTTTGCGTTTTTCAAGGCTTCATCCAGGGTAGCTCCTTCGGTTAGACAACCCTCCAAATCAGGAAATTCGACCAGATAGCCTTTATCCTCTTTGCTGTAGCTAATTTTTGCGGGATACTGTATTCTCATTTTTTCAATCCTCCTGCCTTCATGAGCTTTGTCAGAAGGCCCTTCCCTAAATCTTTACTGCCATGAACAGGAACGGATAGCGTTTTGCTTTCCTTTACCATGATATGATGGCTGCCGCTTATCCTGTCCAATTTCCAGCCATTTCCTTCCAAGAGCCTCAAAAGTTCCTTCCCGGTCATCGCAGCTCCTTCGTGATTTACTTATACAACATATATGTTGCAAAGTCAAGCCGAAGATTTCTCCGGTCCGGGCACGCGCTCGTGGTTCCCGCCGTACTGGTTAAGCTGTTTCAAGAGGTCAAGCCGCTTGAACTCCAGGTGTAGGTTGCCGTTCCTGTACCATCTGCACCGGAAATAATCCGTCTCGGTCTCAGTTTTTCGCTCCCGCATGGCCTGATTCATGGTTGTAACGAGATCGTCCGGGTATTTCGGGGCGGCCTTGCCATCAAGACGGTGAAATACGTTGTCGAGTGCGCGGAGATTCTGGTCTTTGTAGTGGTTCGTGCCGTGGGTGCTGACGCAGCAGGTGATGATGACCTTGGGGCCGATCATAAACTGCTTGTTCGTCTTGTGCTTGTTCCACCGTCCGGGCCGGAGAAAGTTGAATACTTCCTTGATCGCGTCCTTAAACAGCGTGTCTGCATTCCCGTAGAACTGTTGAAAGGTCCCAAGCACATTTTCGTGAGTAATCTCGGGAAGTTTGTTGTCCTTGATCTGGTTCTGGAGATGGTTCCGGGCGCTGTCCGACATGATGGACCACACTTGCATCTGGTCAAGGAGATATCTCCAAGCATTCCGGCGCACGAGGTTCGCGCACTCCTTGGCCGTATCCCGTAGATGAGAATCTGAAATCCGTTCAGAAAATATTTCGTCGCGGTATTCCCCGAGAAGGCCGCTCAATCGTTCCTTGGTAGCCACAAGTAGATCGAATGCCTGCCTGAGATCATTCTGTGCCTGTTCATAGTTTTCCACAATGGCTGAAAGCTTCTGGTGCTCCATAAGTTCGGTCGTCATTTTGTCACCCTCCGTCATTTAAACCCAAGTGACCCTCCGGGGGGCCTTCAAAAGCAGACAGGCCCCCCGAGGGAGGTACGACCATTCCGCGACAATACACAAAGGCTTTTGCGAGCCGTTAAGAATCATCAGGCACTCAGGCATGACAGAGCGAAGCGATGGCGTAACGGATGCGAGGATTCAGGCCACAAAAGTTATCGCGGGCTTTTCGTAGTCGCCCTAAAGGGAGCCCGGAGAGGGCGGATGGGATCGCGGCGATGTCTCCTGAACGCAGTGAGGGAGTCTTCGATGCGATCGGGTGGGTGGGAGATCGAGCGCGAGGGTATGGGACATGCCTGACTTGCAAGGCCAATGACCGAGCGGACAAACGGCTTGGTGCCGGTGCGAAGCAGAGGCACCAAGCCAATCCTGTGAGGGTTCTGACTCCCCTCTTCTTCGGGGCGAGGCCGACGGGAAGGAGAGGGGTCAGGGGGTAAGAAAGGGGCTGGGGAGGATGCGGCGAATGATAGATTAAGGCAAGAATAAGTGAAAAATGAAAAAATGCTGGTGAACAGAAAAACACCAATAATTTGTTTCTGACTTTACGTGTTATAATTTCTTTTAAACATAAGCCGCCTGAAATCCTCAGTAACCCTTCTCGATTGAGTCTGCTCTGTTGACCGTCTTAATTCGGCTATTCTAATTTGCCCCGCACGATTATAGTCTAAACCTATGGCTTGTTCAATTTCTATTAGAAGAATTCCAACCGCGGGATCTAACCTACCGATGTTGTGAAGATCATAAATCATCTTATATTCAGTTGGCGGATCAAACTTCGTAAAGCTATTCGGACGTTGCAGGCGAGAGGTATTTATTAAGCCAACTACTGCGATGAATGTGTTATGAAACCCGCTTCCTCTTGCAATATTTCCTTGACTGATCAATTTATCCAGATTGCTAAGGCCATTAATTTTCGGATCATCGTAATCGGATATTTGGTCAAATTTAATCCTCTTGAATTCTATGCAGGTAATGTCATCAGATTTCCCATAACCACGATATATGACATCAAAATCGCCATCTTTTTGAGGCGAGCTTCTGAATTCCGCCCTGGGCGTTTCAAGAAGCGGAACCTCCATTATACGCATTTTTTGGCCTGAAGATTCCAAGAGCATTTGAACGAAATATTCTCTGGCAAACAGCCATTTGACAATCTCCTTTTCCGTTCTTAATGTGACAGGATTACTGTTGATCAGCCGGCAATCATCATTAAAGACAGAGTACCGCGACAGTACAGGAGACAAAGTAATGGTGTCATACGAAATTGATTTAAAGGTAATGAAGTCTTGCATATGTAAAATGTAATTGTTTTTTCAAACCATAGCACGATTGTAGTCTTCGTAGAAACCATTTTGAAAATACTTATAAATGAGATCGTGGTGCTGAAAAGTTACAACAAATTCATCATCCCAATTTTTGTAAGCTATGGTCAACGGGGCAGACGACAGGCAACTGACGCACGACACAGCAATAAAGATCATTTTGAAGTTACATACTGTTTTGTACATCAGATTTAAAAGATTTCTAACGTTCATAGTCACCTCCCAATTGAATTTAATGCCTACGGACACCTGCGGCGTTTCGTATGCAGCTACAATTGGCCGGGACGTGACGTCAGATTGCCACATTGTCGAATACCCTATCTCCCCCGAAGGCCATAGCTTAAAAAAAACCGAACAACTTGCATTAGACTTTAGCTATAAAGTAATTGAATTCCCTCGCCTTCAAAAAAACAGAAAGTTAAGTTATGACCGGACTTGTCCCGCGAATCAGTTAGAGTCTCGTTGTTGGATGTTTCTCGATATATTTATTCAATACTTCTTCTTGATTTGCATAGACCTGCCGACCCGATGCGGAATAAATCATATTATTATATTTTTCCACCATCGCTATATCCATTTGTATGTTTTTAGCATTTTCAAAATCTGCTTTTTTAGTAATGAGCAATCCGAGCTTTGGGTTTTGCGGATAATATAATTCGAATTGATCATGTGTCAGTTTTTCTTTGTCATCATTATAGGCAGAATAAGTATTAATAATTGGTTGATCTCCGGCAATCAGTGGCAAATCGGTATTATTGTTCATTAAAATGCAACGTAATTGTTCTCTTTCTTGATATAACCCAAAACCCATATTAGTGGCAAATATATGCATCACTATATTCCATATACGATCAACATTATATTGCGGATATTTGGCTGCGACTTCCAATATCGCATTTTTAATTTTGCTAGTTCTAAAATATTGCAGCGATAAATAATAATTAAAACTGATATTATCGTCTGCATTATTATAGAACGAAATGTCTCCTGAAGATATTTTTTCCAAATATTGAATCGAACTTATTTCAATTTTTGTTTGTACTTCTTCTTCAAAATTATAAACCACCCTATCGAATTCATCTTGCAGTTCTCTGGGAATTCCGCTCCGCGAAGCACGATTTCGAAATGTAACGACAACATGGAATATATCAACCCAGTTCTTATTCAGTCGTTTTAAATGATCAGGCATATTATCTAAAAATAGTTTGTTTATTAAACCTATATCATCGATATTCAAATCCTTTATTTGATAAAAATCGCGTTCATTGGCGATCTTCTCGAGATTTACATTCAATACTTGACCATTGATCTTTGCCCATATTTTATCTTTATTAGACCAGGATCGTAAATAATTGCGCCAGACATAATGATGCTTTCGTTTTTTCATAAAAATCGCCTTAAAAAATTAATCTCTTCATTCCAAACCTGTTTGAATCCATCTACGCGCGCTGACCCGTCGGGTAAGCCCAGCCAGTATCAAGCCGCTCGTAGGATTCACAACTTCTTTCGACATTCGTTCATTCAAAATCACGATACGATAGATAGATTTCATTACCGTTCATCTTATGATCGACCTCGGATACGGGCCGATGTCCGAATTGCCAAATTCTGTGATTGGAAGCGGTTCAGAACACTTCGAGCCATCTCATCGTATACCGGGGCTTTTCTCTCAGGATCAGAGATTGTAATGATAAGAGAGAACGGTTGCGGTTTAAAGGCTTCTTCTTCCTCAATGCCGTGTCGAGTCAAAAGCTGAACCTTCAAGCGCCATTTGTTGCCCCTTTCGCCTTTTTCAAGATTTCCATAATAAGTGCGAACGGGCGCCCACTTACGCAGCTTCTCTACCTGGTACGATTCATAAAGCACTCCAGGATTCTTGTGTTCTGGTGGAACGAGACCGATGAATTTCGTCTTAACTTCACCTGTTTCACGAGATGTCTGATTCCGATAAACTCCGAAATGCGCATCGATGTGGGTCTCGCAATACTCACTACCCCACCGCGCACCACGAGCAGGAGCGAAGGCGACGGTCATCCAAATTTCGCCAAAATAACGTCCGTTCCGACGGAGTGAAGCTGGATATGGAAAATCATCCCACTCAAGAAAATAACCGGGACGAAGATAATCATCGAAGACGAGGGTTGACGTATGTGGCGTGCATTCGAGGCAATACGGGACGGGCGCCGGACGACCAAATCCAAAGAAATTCTCTTCGCCATCCGGGACCCGCAAACCGGTCCTGGGATCGCGCGCATGGTGCGTGAGGAGTGCCCGTGCAAGCACAGGCTTTGGTGCCGGTGTAATCTGATGGTAAATCTGTGCAAGCGTCCTAGACACCAAAGGAGTCGAAAAGCTCGTTCCCAGGTCTTCCGCAGAACCTGCGTCGTTCACGGACCGGATGCCAGCCATATGCGTCAAATCTGTGGAACACGATCCGCCGTAATGAACGAGGTCGGGTTTGATAATGTAGTTCGGTCCCGCACCATGCCGTGAAAAGGCTGAAGGATGGTGCTCTTTTGGTCCATTATTCTTGTAATCGACATGTGAAACGGAACCGACGGCGATTCCGAGGACGCTATCCGCCGGTGTCGTAATCCTACCTATATCCAGCTGTGACTCTTTGCGCGGGTAATCGAGAAGCGGAGGACTGGAATAATTGCCTGCACTTATGACGAACGAAACCTCGTATTTTTCCTGCAGATTGTCCAGCTCTTCGGCAAAAGCGGAAAAATCGTCAAGCGAACACACTGAATCGGTGCTAAGCGAAAGATTCCAGACCTTATACTTATTTGCGTGTTCCTGAAGCGCGTTATCAAGCGTGATCAGGAACTCCTGCTCGCGAAGAGATTCCGTATCTCCCTTGCTTGGATCGCTGTTCGGAATGACCTGAAGATCAAATATACCGCACGGATTTGAATCAATGCCAGCAACAGTGGGATTGAGATCACTCCCCCAGCAGATCAAGCCAGCGACAAAAGTACCGTGATCTGTATTGCGATACGAGGGTGCGACCGATGAATCGCGTCCAACAACCCAGGTTTCAAGTTCGGGGATTTGAGCGGATACTCCGCTGTCCACAACTACTACAACCGGCACATCTCCTGAGATTTCACTTCTCTTTAGTAACTTTGGCAATGGTTTCGGATTGACCATCACAGGGCGAATGGTTCGGATAAGCGGCATGCTCTCAACTGATCGGACGCCGATAATGCTTGTGAGCGTGTTTATGTCTTCAACAGACTGGCATTCTGCTCCATAGACAAAACTTGAAGACGAATATCCAGCTGAGCTAATTTCTATTCTGCGGCGACGACAGGTCTCTTCAAAATTCTTGACGAGTCCCGACTGATCCTGATCCGCCCCGAAATTGAAAAGCCGTACACGAGTAAAAAAGCCCTTTCCCCCCTTTGGGCTCCGACGAAGAACATCTTTTGGATCAACACCTCTTCGCCGATACGCAGGAGTTACGGCTTCAATTGTCTCAATACATGACAGTTCCTTCATAACACGGTCGGATTTGTTGTTTTCGATCATGTTCTTAAGTTTTGTAAGCCCCTGGGGTGTCGCCTTCAGAAACAGCTCTCCGAGATGGCCTGCGCCGACGATGGTACAAGTTTCATCGGAAAAGAGCTGCTGGGGTCGGTGGCTTTTGGCAGCTGCCTTAGTAATCAGCTTGACGCGCACGGGCGCAGCAGCTATTTGTCTCATCTCAGGAACCAACGCCTCTCGGACGGCTGACACTTGATTTGAGAGGCTCTTCCGGTATGCGCCATCAACAGTTCGAAATGGTTTCGGTGGCGAACCGCCACCAGGCACCTTCTTCTCCGTTCCCTGTTTTGGCATAATGAGCTTAATTGGAAGCCGTTCGGCTTTCGACGTTCTGATATTAGCCATTATTATTTATCCTCCCTCAACGTCCGTCTATAAGCAGTCGCCCTCGATACTCCAAGCAGATGCGCTAGAGCCGCAGTGCTATATAATTTCTTGTTCCGAGCCTGAAGAGCAGTGGCAATTGCCTTTGCATCCTTGCCCCTTAGAGGTGACAAAAACCTCCGTTCCTGCCCTTCTCCAATCCCGATATTCTGGAGGATTTGAAAGGCGTCCTTAAGTTCGGGATCGTGCTGAATGGTGATCCGACGACGATGCAGTCTCTGGCAAACTTCCTGAATGTCAGCGCCGGTGAACCCTTCGGAAAGATCGACGAGAAGTTCGAGGTCGCGTTCGCTAAAATCAAGGGGAGTGAGAAATTGCAGCCATAATTTCCGTCGTAATTCATCTGTCGGGAAACTAAGTTCCAAGCGGTAACTAAAACGACGCCAGACTGCGGAATCGAGGAGATTCTCGTGGTTTGTCGCCGCCAGAACTATGGAGTTTGACCCAAGGCTATCAAGGTTTTGGATGAAGCTATTGACTACACGCTTCAGTTCGCCAAGTTCCTGGGTATCGCCGCGAAGCTTCGCAATGGCATCAAACTCATCAAGAAATAGGACACACGGCGTTTTTGCCGCGAAGTCAAATAGCGCACGGATATTCTTCGACGTGCTGCCGAGAAAAGAAGAGATCAGGCCATCCAAGCGTGCGACATACAAGTCGAGGGATAGCTCATGAGAAATAAAACGCGCAAGTCGACTTTTTCCCGTTCCAGGAGGACCGTACATGAGAAGGTTTATGGAACCTACGTCTCCCTGTGCATCCAGTAGTGAATGACTTTTTGCGATGCTCAGAAACTCATTGATAACGTCCCAATTATCCTGAGAAAGCACGATCGGAGGTTCATGCAATGCCCCCACATTCACCCGTTCGATGAGTGCAAAACGGCTATCGGCATCAACGGGCAGGGCTCTTGCGAATCCCACGGCAGCAGGCCGGAGTTGCTGATCGCTCTCCTCCAACATCTTTCGCAATCGCCCAGCGGAAACATTATCTCCTTCTTTTTCCAGCTTATCCGCCAGAAAAGACGTGTAATTTCTAACTTTGTCAATATCGAGACGTAATGCCCCGTTTATGATACGAAATAGCTCATTCATGAAACGATTATCGTTATTCATGAATCAAAAATACTATTTCATGAAACAAATGTCAAGTGTTATTTTATGCCTCAAATCACACAATAATGCCTTTTTGGACAGTAATCGTTGGTCAGTCGATTGCCGATATCTAGTTGTTGTTCAAATCTTCCTCGATCTCCATTGACCTGCCAGCATCATCATCGTCGTCTCCCCCCTTTTCTTCTATTTCCTCGCGCCCTTTCTTCTCCTGGGATACATGCGTTTCAACAGACGCCCTCGCTTGAACCGCGAGCTGCATTTGATCGGCAACGATGTTTTCAAGCAGAAGATCTTCGCGCACGACAAAGGGTTCTCGAATTTCAGGATAGCGCTTATAATCAAAACGTATTTTCGTGATTGAATAATTAGCGATCTTAAGATATGCCTCCAGGTCCAGGAGATTGATGATTTCACTCGGCAGCACCAGGTCCTTTTCGCGGGTCCTCTGCATGAGGGAAACGCCATCCCTGTTATCTGCTACGCCCATCGAAAGCGTCTGGTCCGTTTCGAGCAACTCAGTTCTTCCGATTCGGTCGGAAAGATACTTTGCAGTCGTCGGATCGGACACCCTGAAAATAAGGCTATTGCCGCAAGCATTCAGGATGGATTGAGAGAATTCGGGTGAGTAGATTTTATCGATCTGACCCTTATCCTGGATGCCGATAAAAACGGCCCCACCCTTGCTCCGCGAGAGTGTCATGAGATCCTTAATCGTGGACAATCGTTGAAGCGTACCAAATTCATCGAGGATAAAAAATACTCTACGTTGATGGTCGTCCTTCATGGAAAGGAGCTTTCGGCCGAGGAGATCCACGAAGAGCGAGAGGATGGGCTTCAGGGTATCCTTAACATCGGCGTAGTTCGTAATGAAAATGGTCCCAGGCTTAGGGTCGATCAGCCAGTTGGTTATGCTGAAATCCCCATCCGCTTTGGACATGTATTCAAAGCTCTTGACGTACTGCATCATCACTGCCACGACGCTCATAGCCTGTTTGCTCGACGCGTCCTGGATGTAAACATAGCCTCGCTCGCCTCCCTTCGTTACTTTAAGCCATCCCGCAATGTTCGAGATCGGCGCGGTAACAGCCGTCCAAATGTCCGCGTTGGATCTTGAATTGTGCTGATAAAGATAGTGCAATATGCCGCTGAACACGTCCCTGGCTGCGTCGTTCCAGAAAGGGTCCTGCATATAGGATTGAGCGACGAGGCTGTGGGCCACGGCGTCGATGTCCATGAACCGCGTCAGCTCGTTGAAAAGGTTCCAGCCCTGGCACCGGGAATCAAGGGGATTAAATATGATATCACGTGAAGGATCGTAGAACTTCGCGAGGTAGTCGCCTTTGAAGTCATAGACGACCATTTTTTCACCCCGCTCGACGAGCCTCTCGATCATCTGGCTGGCCTGGTTCGTCTTACCGGTCCCGGGAGCGCCGATAAACAGAAGGTGTTTTACCTCGGAGTCCCTTGGCAGTTTCACCGGCCCAAGGGGCAGGTCCGGACGGTCTTTGTTCTGTTTCATCTGCTCCTTGAGATCCTGAGGAGTGATGAGCTGCGCCCCCCGGACGTATTCCCCTTTGATCTGCTCCTTCGCGCGCTTTTTAAAGTACCCCAAAAGCAGGGGGTAGCCCAGCAGGTAGCTCGGGAGCCCCGCAGCTGCGAATATGACGATCACTCTCCAGCGCATTGCGTCGAATGCCGCATCGAGCCGGTCGTTGGTGATCCTGGCCAAGGGGTTATTCAGGCCAATAACGCCCTTCGTCTGCATATAGTCAAAGAAGAAGCGCGCCGAGCCCTCCGGCATATATATCTTGCTGATGATGACAAAAAGCACGATTTGGATTCCGAGACAGTACTTGAGGGTCAACACGAGCATCTTGTAGCTCATGCGAAAAGCGTTCCACCAGGTCTCGTGACCCTGGTAAGCATTGTCCTTATTCATGGTTCCTCCTGTGATGTGACGGTACATGACCTCTATTCATGGAGATATTCCTCCTTCTTATTGAACAATGGACCCTATCAGCTCAGCAACTTCTGGGTCAGGATCGGTCGTATTTGCAGCTTTCTCCGACGCTATGGACATAGATGGTTCATCGGTAACGGGTTTTGGCTCAGGCGTATCTGCCTGGGGCGCTCCTGCAATTGCTGGAGCCCGTCGACTGACATCGAGTTCAGCTCGCATAGACCCTTTCGATTGCTTCTTGATCGGTCGGGCACCCGGCTTCTCTCCAGTTTCCTCCGTCAGGCATTGCAGGAGCGCTTTTTTTAGGAATTCATTCCGTTTCCTGGGCGCAGAACGCTTTCGCAGCAACTCGAATAGCCTGCGGTCGTCTTCCTTATCGAGATTGAACCGCACCAAGATCATTTCTATGTTCGGCATTTGCGCCCCCCTGCGCTGGTCTAATCGGGCATGGTCTTTGCCGCCCGGTAAAAACCGATGACGTTGGCAAACCGTGGGTTCGGATGCACCAGGAAGTGGCGGTTTATAGTCAGGATGTCGTTCTGCAGGAGAAGAGCCCCGCCTCCGGTCAGCATGATCTTGTCGGGATGCAGCCCCCTAAGCATGACCTTTATCTCGTCCGTGATGTCTCTTGCCATCTGCGCCTTGTACTGAGCCGCTCTTTTCCAGAATTCGGGCCGTACGACCTCGCCGTTGATCTTGAGCGCCGCCTCCCCAAAATGCCTCGCAATGTTCCTATGAATCTTCACTTCCTCGTTCGGCCTCATCTTGCCATACTCTGATTCGAGGTCGGCTTTGATCTTGCCGAATAACTGAATCATGCCCGATAAACTTGAATCCCTCGTGGCAGCAAGCTTTCCGCGCTCCAGGATCACGTAATTCACCGTGCCGTAGCCGATATCCACGATTGCCATCTGGTCATGGAAATAGGGGCTTGTCTTGACGTAGCGGAAATTCTCGTCCAGTACGAGCGAGAGATACGTGCCCAGAGGCTCGGCCATGACATTCGCCTTGATCAAGAAGGTTATGTTTCTGTCGCTTATGACGGCCTGCTTTGTGCCGGAGTAGATTTCTTTTACCTTCTCAACCTTTTTCTTGTTGGAAGCAGTGCTTACGGGGAGGCCCAGAACAATATCGGCATGGGTGACGCCGAGCCTTGTAAGCGCAAGCAGGATGAACGGGATATTGATCTCGTCGCTTTTTTCCTCGTCGGTCTTCCAGATGAAGTTCGTGCCGAGGACCGCATCCTCACCGAGAATGAGGTCTTCGTCGTTATAACGAATTGAGGATATTTGCGAGTTTGAATCGGCCACTATCTGACTTATCTGCCCCCTGGCCCTCCACTTGGGGATCTCACCGAATCCCGAGTCGGAAAAATACTTGATACTTGAATTCCCTATGTCGATGCCTACTTTGTGTGCCATGTTATTCTCCTTTTTTTCTCTATGAGATGTTTCGAGATGATATTGTCATTTCAGCAACCTTCCTCAGTTCTCCGGCCCCTTTCATACATGCTTCGCCACGGATGGCATTGCCCTGGCGATTAGCGTTACGATTCGTCTGATCTCCGAAACATCTTCGTTGTTCCCATTTACAGACCTTTGAGAAGAGACGGTCCCGGCAACCGACTTCAACTGATCGAGGGCTTCGGAGATGGTTTGACGTTGATGGTCGTTCCTGATCATGTCCCGTATCCAGTCGGATATCGTCATGCCGCTTTTTTCGGCCATTTTATGAAGCTTCTGTTTTTCATCGTTTGTCATTTTCACGCCAACAAATGCCATTACGTCGCCTCCTGAAGTTGATATAACATCAAATAAATGATGTTATATGATATAAAGAAATTGATATGATATAACATCATTCCCTTGGAACCCTCACGGTTAAACGTGGTTTTACCGTGATAACTTTGGATAAATAGCCGTATCTCATTAATGCAGATTAAACGCATGGTTTTACTGAGCCGTTCGATTATCCATTGACTCCATAAGCTGTTAGCTTGCCGATATCCCTATCCGTTTTACACGCCACTCAACAATAGTTGAGTGGTGTGTGATACACGACGTTCGGTACACCGATATGGAGTGGCCCGAACTTCTGCCACTCAAGATTATGAAACCTAGACTTCAGCGCGGACAGGGATCAATTCATCTCCATCTCTGGAACCTGACGTTGCATCGACGCATCTTGCTCCAGTCCTTCATTCGCCTGCTGTCTGTTCCCCGGAGTCATTTCTCTCGCCTGTTCGACTGATTTCTGAGCTTTGCTTGTCTCCCAACTTGATGATTTGGTGAGATAGGTATTGAGTGCTTCACGGAGAGCCTCCGGATCCTTAAAGTGAAGCGAAAGCTCTTGGTTCTCTCGTGTTCCAGCAACATAGGTCCTTTGGAAATCCTCAAGGTCCCTTCCAACTGCTCGAGGGGCCGTCGCGCCCTGGCTCTTATCGACTGTTCCGACATAGCCATACCGAAAGAAGTTATATTTTTCGAGTGGGACGGCAACCTCTTCAGTAAGCCTCTTTTTAAGATCAATGACCCGGTCGGCTACCATGTGCATGCCGTCGTCGCTTATCCGTCTGACGAAAGCCACGTCGCCATTTCTGACTCCGATTTTGCCGCTGCCATGCAGGGAGTTCTTAAGAAACATAATCTTTTCTCCCTGGCTAAGAGGAATCTGACGCTCACGGTAGGCAGTTATGTCCATGCCGTGTTCTTTCAGGTCGATTGTATATTTATTCACAAAGCTGACGCTGATATGCCGATCCCCGTCGGTTGCTGAGGAAATGGATTCCTTTGAGTCCACGGTGTAAGTTCTCACCATCGTGTTCCGGGTCACAAAAAGAAGGCCCCGCGATTCATCCCTTCCTATGATCTGATGGGTAGTTCCCCTGCTTGGAACGCCTTTCCATTTATTGTTAATTTGAATGTAATCCCCGTCCTGATAGTTTTGGACAAAGTGCCTTTCAGCATCGGATCGGAAAGAAACAGGCTCTTTTATCATGACCAGAACTTCCTTTTGTCCAATCTCTCCACGCTCTCTGAGGGCAGCATGAAACCGGTCCCCTCCTTCGCGGACTTGCACGTTGGTCGTGGCCATAGAGATCGTGTTCTTCCAGTCCTTCATGACCTCGTTAAACGCATTTTCAGCCCGTTTCATGTCATCCGGCTCGTAGTGAATGGCACCGGCCTTTTCGAGGGCATCGATGATCCTCTCGGCTTTTCGTTCAACGAAGGCCTGGGAGATCCTATGCTCTGCCGATCCTTCACGCTGCCTGACAATATCGGTTAGGTACGCGCTTGCAATCTTCTGGTCATCCTGGATATCGGAAAAGGGTTTCCCGGCAGAGGTCGAAGGAATCTGCCAGCGGTCACCGGAAAGAATCACCCGGCTGCCGGCTTGTTCCGCCATACTGAGCAGCTGATTAAGCTGCCGGCTTCCGACCATGGAAGCTTCATCGATTACATATACCGTGCCGGCGTTCATGGCTTCATGCTGTAAAAATGAGTGGATGGTGGAACTTGCGATCCCGCTCGCCTTTTTGAGTTCTCCTGCGGCCTTGCCGGTAAAAGCCATTCCGCGAACGGATAACCCGCGTTCAGTGAACTCACGATTAAGCTCCTTGAATAGGGTAGTTTTCCCAGTCCCTGCGTAGCCCTGCATAATCACGACCCGGTCGCATGTGCTCATTACCGTCGTGTAGGCATCGCGCTGGCTTTTTGTGAGGCCGCGATCTTCGCTTATCTTGATGCCGTCCGCCTTCTCCCTGGCCGCGTTCTTTTCCACATGCTGCCGGACCTGACCGACACCTGCCCGGGTCAGGGAGATATTTTCGGCCTCGATCCGCTCCATTCCCGGCGTGGTGATATGTTTACCGTTGCCGGTAAGGTCTCTGAGATGCTTGCCGTCGCTAAGAAGGATCCTGGCAGCACTTTCCAGATCCTCGACCCTGTATGCGGTCGGAAAAAGCTGGGCTGTCTGAAGCACAAGGTCCTGTTTGCTGAATACGCTCTCCCCGTAGCTCAGAACGTCCGCAGCCTTAATGACAGCGTGAGGGGCGCTTGGCTGCTTCGCATACTTCTCCCGCGCAGCCTCTCTTGCCTGATCGATCCTGTCGGCAATGTCCTTATCGGTGTAACCTTGTTGTCTGAATTCGGCGCGGAAATCGGCCCGCCACTCTTTTACGTCCTTGATCAGTTCTTTTTTCTTCCGGGTAGCGAGACAGGCGATTTCCTTGAGTCTCGCATCGGAAGCGTTCGGGTACAGTTGCCGGAGTTCCGGGAGCTGTTCTTTGATCTGCTGCGACCTCGCGGATGCCTGGTCTATGACCTCATTTGGCATTCCCGCGAGTTCGACGTTGCCGTGACTCCTGTCAAGGAGCGGAATCCCCTGTTCCTTGAGCTGAATTGCAAATTCGGACATGTGCATCTGGCCGAGGTATTTCTGGTTTTCGTAAATCGGCTTATTGTCGATCGCCCGCCAGCGCCCGTCCGCCGTCCGGGTCATGTTCAGTAAAAAAGAGTGCGTATGCGTCTGGGGGTCCTGTTCGCGAGAAATGTGATGATCATAACTCCCGAACGCGGCCTTGCCCGTAAATTCAATCTCTGCTCGACCGTTCTTCCAGATACGCGCGGCAACGAGGTTTTGCTCGATAAAGTTGTTCGTCTTAGATACGGCATTGTGATGGGCCGTGATGATCTTTTCCGCGAGGTCGCGTAGTCTCGGGTCTTCGCTGTCTCTGTAGGCCTCGACGATGACTGAAAACCCCTTGGGAAGCGAGTACGTGATGTCCGTGCCGCCCTCTTTGTCCTGGACCCTCACGGTTCCATCGGGCAGCTTGTACTCGCGAGCCTCGTACTTGACCAGTTCGTTGCTCTCCCGGTCCTTTCCCCATACCGCGTTTTTCCAGTCCTCGGGGTCTATGTCGCCGACGCGGCCCTGCTCTTTTGCGAGCTCGCCCGACCACTGCCCCTTTCCTTCCTGGGTGTAGTAGCTGTCCTTTTCGTAATAGCCCTGAGCGTCTTTTGCGGCCATCCCGCAAATAGTAAACATAGGGACTCCTCTCCACTCATGGTTTGCGTGTACATCTTCGTGAAACTTCGTAATCGCTCATTTCAAACAATCCCTCATCGTTTGGTCCATCGAGGCCACGGTAAGCATCGCAGCGGAAGATGTTTTTCGGCTTGCCCGAGGGCGACCTTTCCGAGGGGATTCGTTTGACGAATACATAGACGTGGTTGCTGCCAGCGCAATAGACTTCGTCACCGGGCTTCAACTGTGTCGGTCTCATGCTGCTCCTCATCCCTTTCAATTTCTTCTCTTTCATTCTGCGTATTCCCATCACTCGCAACACGACAGGTCGTGTGAAACTTTTTATCCGGATGATAAATAACAACCTCGGACTTGCTGCCTGATGAACACGTAATGCGTTGGCCTTCTTGACCACATGCGGGACAGACGATGCCTGTGCTCCGCACAGATACCGCTTGATTCATTTCAGCCTCCAGATTGCAATTGTCCTGCTCCGGGGAGGAAGTCCCGGAGGAGGACGGATTATGTGGATCCCGACTATTTCTTCGACTCGGCGGGCTTCTCCTTTCTCTCGACCACCGTGAGCCAGCCGTCCCAATCGCCTGCCGGGACCAGGTTGAGCTTGACCGACCGCTTACCCTCGTTCTCGATCAGAACGCCTACGTTTTCCCATCGAATCTTGCCGTTCTTTTTTTCCTCTGACTTGTTTTCTTCTGACTTCTCTTCCCTCTTCCACAACAGATCGTAAACCTTCATGGTGAAGCCTCCTTTACTTTGCATGAATTGAACTAAATACATCCTGTCCCCTGTACCTGCACAAGGAGCAGCTTTAGCCGCCGCGAAAGAGACTTATTGCTATGTTTTTTGTCGCAATTTTCGCGTTTCCAAGATTGGAATGCATCGTCGCCCTCGCCTTCTCCAGCCATTGATTACGTTTCTCTTCCGGTAAAGCATCGAACTCCTCAGACTTTTTTCTGTAGGCATCTTCTTCCGCTTTTGCCTTCTCTTGATCGGCAATTCGTTTTATTTCTGCTTCCTCCCTGGCCTTCCGCTCCGTTTCGATCCGCTCGTGGTACGGGACATAATTGTAGGGCGGGGTGACGCCTTTAGAAAGCGACGTGACCAGGACAGCAACCGGGTCTTTGACCAGTTTCCTGCTTTTCTTGTAAATCGATGTGAGCACATCGAGCGTATCGAAGACGTGTTTACAACCGAACCTTTTGGTGACATTCAACAACACTTGATCGGTCAGCTTCTGAAACTGTGTTCCGATTACAAGCTTTTTTATGTCGTCAACAACGACAACCGGTTCTGGAGCTTTCGGGGAGTTGTCAAACGGCTCAGTTAGAGACTTCTGCCTTGAGAGGACTTTCTCGACAGGCCGTTGCTCCGGCAACAGGGGGGTAAGGGAGGTTGTTGTTTTATCTTTTATTAGTTTTATATTTTCTTTGGGGTGACACTGCGTCACCAGGGGGGGCGACAAGGTGGCATCAGGGGGGGTGTCACCATGACACTGGGGGGCGGGTGTCACAGTGTCACCAGTCCCCTTCCGGGTCCTGGGAGGAAAAGGAAGTAAAATATACCGATTGGCTGCGTCTCCACCGTCTGGCCGGGACCGGCGTTCCACGCGAAGGAATCCCTTCTTCGATAGAACGTCAAAGGACCTCTGGACCGTTCGTACGCTGACGCTGGCCCGCCTTGCAACGGCTTTAACACTTGGGCGTATCTCCCGAAACCCTGCGAAGGATTTAAGGGCTATCCAGACGAGCTTTTCAGTTCCGCCCATGTCCGTACGATCAAGAAGCCAGTTCCAGACGGCGGTAAACGGGTCACCGCTCTGATCTCTTATCTCAATTTCTTCGTTATGACCCTGTTGCTGGTTCAATTACCGACCCCGCTGCCACGGCTGTTGTTGCCATCTTTATGTCCGAGGGACACCGTACTGAATCCCTACCGTTTTGTCCAGATACCGTGGCGGGGTCAGAAAGGCTCACAAGTAACCCCAAAATGGGGTTACTTATGCGTTTTTGCATTGAATCCATGCGCGTTTCCAACTTTGTCAGCAGGAGGAAGAGCGGGACGTGATCGAAAAACTCTCTACTTGAAACATCCTGCAAAATAGTTATAATGGCTTCTTAACTGTACAGAATGGGAGACAACGCCAGAGGAGGTCATGAGTGATTGAAATTGATATTCCCGGTTTCGGCATGGTCAAGTTGGAGCACCTGGTATCCGACTTTACCGGAACCCTGTCGGTTGACGGGATACTGATTCCCAAGGTCGAGGCAAGGCTTAACAAGCTGTCGGAAGTGCTGAAAATCCACATTTTGACCGCAGACACCTTCGGCAAGGCGCAGGCAGCGCTGAAGGATGTCAATTGCGAGCTGCATATCCTGCACGGCGAGAATCACGACGTGCAGAAAGAGGAGTACGTGAACAAGCTCGGCGTGGAAAGCGTCGTTGCCCTGGGGAACGGCAAAAACGACAGAAAAATGCTCAAGGCCGCGAAGATCGGCATTGCAGTAACGGAAGGCGAAGGCTGCGCAGTTGATGCGATCATGGCAGCTGACATCCATGTCCGGGCCGCGCTCGACGGCCTGGACCTGCTGCTGAATACAAAGCGATGCAAAGCTACGCTGCGTTATTGATAAATAAAATGCGTGTCAGGATGGCTTTTGTACATTTCGGCCGGGGCCATCGGCCCCGGCCGCCGGTATGCAGTCCTCATTGATTTGAGCGTTTAATTTGTCGAATGACAGGAGCAAATGCTCGAAGGATGTCCGGAGAGGCTTTTCCAGCCCGGATATCGCCCGTTCAAACTGCGCGGCGAGATCATAAAAATCACGGGCAAGAGCAATGAGCCGGGCATCCTCTGCGCTGGTAAAAACGTGAGCGATTGACTCGCCATTGCCATCCTCGTCCGCCGTCATATCCCAATAGTCCTGATCTGTTGAATGAGCATGCCATCGAGCGTTCATCGTTGTTACCTCGCTTCCTTTTTTCGTTATCTCAGAACAACTGTTTGCTGCATTCCACCGCGACCACTGTTCCGCCCACGTTTATGCCGTTGGGAAGCGGGCAGGTGTCCACTTCTGCCCATTCGCCGCAATAGATGCAAATTGACAGTTCGACCGCCTGTGTTCTAGTCGGGAAAATAAGATTCGGCTTCCATAGTCCCAATATGTGACCGCGAAATTCAGCGCTTTTTTCTGCCTGCTCTCTGAGCATTTCAAGTTTTCCCATGTGGCACCTCCGATTGTTTTCAATAGACGAAACGGGCAAGAGATTCATTCTTTCAGAATGAGTCCCCTGCCCGGAGGTTTCAATATGACAATAGTTTCAGATTTGCCGTTCGCGCTTCCAAAATGCGGTCCAACTGATCGCTGCCGTACCCTTCTGCTTTCAGATTGTCGAAATCGATCACATCGATCTGAAGTGATACATCGGGTCTGCTCGTATAGACCGATTGAATGTTACCTCCGTCAACGACTATTGCCAGTTTCAGTTTCATGCGTTATTCCTCCTTGTCACATGTGAAGACCTTCTCGTATCTTCCCTCCGGGAGGGAGGCCGGAAGGAAGATACAAGGGGCGTTCGGTATCAGCTTTTTGCTTCGGTCTGACCGGGCTTTCTCTCGACGATCGTGAGCCAGCCGTCCCAATCGCCGACCGGTAGGACATTGATCTTGACGGACCGTTTGCCGTCATTTTCGATCAGGACGCCGATATTCTCCCACCGGGTCTTCCCGTCCTTCTTGTCCTCCGACTTTTCTTCCCTCTTCCACAACAGCTCGTAAATCTTCATGGTGAATCCTCCTTTGAATTGCGTGAATTGAACTAAACTGAGCACCCCCTCCCTCCGGGGGGCCTTCACAAGCAAACAGGCCCCCCGAGGGAAGGGACGAATATCCCGCGATAATACACGTGGCTTTTGCCAGGCCGTCAGGAAGCCTCAAGCATCAGGCATGACAGAGCGAAGCGATGGCGTGATGGATGCGAGGATTCAGGCCGCAAAAGTTATCGCGGTGTTTCTTTAAGATTTTCAAGGGAGCCCGGCGAGGGCGGAACAGGGGCACATCGAAGTCTCCTGACCACCGGGAAGGAGTCTTCTATGCGCTGGGTGGGCGGGAGATTGAGCGAGGGCATGGGCCGTGCGCTATGTGCAGGGCCAATGTCCGAGCGGACAAACGGCTTGGTGCCGACGCGAAGCAAAGGCACGAAGCCAACCACGACGCTGAATCCATATCGAGGAAAAACCTATTCTGTCCCTTGCCAAATACCGGGAACACCTCTATAATTTCGTCATTGCAACCAAATCAACGTGACAAGGAGAGCATATGGCAAAAGCAATGACGAAGACGCAACTGGCAGCTCGAATCGCTGACAAAGCCGGCATTAAAAAGAAACTGGCTGTCGAGATTCTGGAGGAGATCGCCTCCATAGCGTACAAGGAAGCCAAAAACTCGTTCACCCTACCCGGTCTGGGCAAACTCGTCCTGGTTCAACGAAAAGCACGAATGGGCAGGAATCCGGCAACCGGAGAAGCAATCAAGATCCCGGCAAAGAAGGTCGTCAAATTCAGAGTTGCCAAAGCCGCCAAAGACGCGATCCTTGGGAAGAAGTGAGAACCTGTTCTTGAGGTACATCCTGGCCGGGGGCCAAAGGCCCCCGGCCGCCGCCGATTAATATTCTTCCGGGAAAAGAATAGTAAATCCCTCTGCTTCGTTGAAAATAAGCCACAACTTCTTCACTTCCCGATGCTCAGGGGTCGCGAGGTAAGAGACTTGAAACGGAACAAAGTATTTGTCTTCTGATGCACGAAAGGCCGTTGCCGCAACGAAAAGGGTGTCCCACAAACGACCTTTCAGGTCCTGAATGCCGTCAAGACCTGCGGGAACCTCTACAAGGCTGTATACTCCGCGTGTCAGACAGAGTGGGGCCTTGAACCCTGCCTCTTTCGCCTCCGGTGTGCTGCTCACATCCACGAGTATGCCATCTTCGATTGCCTGCTGTCTGGTATAGCTGTGAATAACTTCGTCTGATTGTTCCTGCATGTTAATTCCTCCAAAAATATGGCTGACTGAGTGTCGCTAACCGTTTTATTCGTCCTTACGCTGCCTCTTCTACGTCGGCTCTCCGGTTAAGGATAAAATCAGCGGCCTTCTGCGCCTGGGCTGCTGCGGAAATAATCAGTTTTTTGTCGGCCTCAAGCTGCTTTTTCCAATGCTCAATATAGGCAGCCTGATTTTCGATGGTCTCGTTCTCAATACCGGTATATCCGCACAGGAAGCTTGCCCCGCACTCCGCGATCAGTTCCTCCTTGGAGTATTCCGGGGAACCGAAACTGTGCTTTTCCTCGATGCCTTTTCTTGCCAAACGGGAGCTGTGTCCGGTGGAGTGAGCAATTTCATGAAATAATGTTGCGTAGTAGCTCTCCTTTGATTTAAACGACGCCCTTGGCGGCATTCTGATCTGGTCTTTTGTCCAGCTGTAGCATGCCTGGCTGAATCCGTGAACGATCGATGGCGGGCTCGGCATCCTGGTCAGCACTTCCTCGCATGACGCGATAAGAGCGAACTTCTCCGCTGTCTCATTCCCTGGCAAGGCCAGCCCCTCGATCTGCGAAAAGTTAAACACAGTGTAATATCTCATGTACGGGACTTCCTTCTCCTCGATCTCACCTTCCTGGTCAGGCACCTGCCTCCTCTGCCAGTTCCAGAATATTACCGGGGTCCCCTTTTCGCCCTTCCTTATCTGGCCGCCTCGTTCCGTTGCCTGTTTGAAGGTGAGCCAGTAGGGCGACGCATATCTCTGCATGGCGGTCAAGAGAATGTTGAGGCCGCGATAAGGTTTTCCGGTTACGAGGTTCTTTGGCGCGCCTCCGCATTTCCAGGGCTTGCGCCATGGGATGGTACCTTCGTCAAGAGCTGCGAGAATCCGGTCGGTGATGACTTCATAGACTTTCATACTTTTGTTCCTCCTGTCGTTTTTTTCATAAACCTTACGCTTGGCTTATCATTCCGTTGTCTCGAAAACTGAAATAATTTCCGTCGCTGCCTATAATCACGTGATCGAGTACATTGATACCGAGGATTTCTCCAGCCTGACACAGCCGTTTTGTTAAAAGAATGTCCTCCTGGCTTGGCTTCGTGTCTCCTGACGGGTGATTGTGACCTACAATGATATTTGCTGTAACTTTCATGACAGCGAGCCTGAACGTCTCCCGAGGGTGAACGATTGACGCTGATAGGCTTCCGAGGGAAACAAGATCGGCGTATTGAATGACGTTTTTCGTATTGAGCCCGAGTATCCAGAAATGTTCCTTTTCTCTGTCGTGCTCCTGCTCAAAATTAAGCAACGAGAGCAGGACTTCCGACACGTCCTTCGAGCAGCAGACTGTTTTTTTCTTTTCGCTGACTATCATTTCCCTGTTCCTCCCTCTTAAAACCAGAGTTACCCTCCCTCCGGGGGGCCTTCACAAGAACCAGGCCCCCGAGGGTGGGAAGAACATTCCGCGATAATACACGTGACTTTTGCGAGCCGTTAAGAATCGTCAGGCATCAGGCATGACAGAGCAAAGCGATGGCGTGACGGATGCGAGGATTCAGGCCGCAAAAGTTATCGCGGGCTTTTTGAAGTCGTATCTAAAGGGAGCCCAGAAAAAGCAGACGAGGGTTACAGTGATGTCTCCTGAACAGAGTGAGAGTCTTCGACGTGTGGGTGAGCGGAAGATTAGAGAGGCCATGTGACATGCCGCCGCACGCTATGCCAATAACAGAGCGGACAATCGTCTTGGTGCTGACAGGAAGCAGAGACACAAAGCCTATCGCGAGAGAAATATCTAATATAATTTGCGAGGAGACGGCAGGACAACGAACGGAGTGAAGCGAGCGTTCGGTCAGCGGGACGTTAACCGGGTGCGCGGAGTCCGAACAGAGCAATGTTCATCCCACGGGGTGTCAAGCTTCTTGTAAGCTATAATTGACGGTGTGAAACAAGGTGGGCAAATATCTCAAACCGGCGATTACACTGTTGCGAAGAACGACGAGGAAGAAGCGACGTTAAAGCAGTACAAACGGTACGACAATACCAAAATCCACCCGCTGAATCCGAGATATGAGGACATCGAACTTTCAGAGGAGCAGCAGTACATGGTTGTCGGAAAGGTTGTTAGGAAACAGACGATAACAAGATTTGAGTAGCTAACCTGGCAGCATCTTATCTGAATACGCAACGATCGCTTTGCATTTTGGATAGGTTGAACAGCCCCAAAAAGGTTCGTTTGTATGCGTTCCTTTTTTTGCGACTCTCTCAACCATAGGTGCCCCGCAGTCGGGGCACCTTTTACTTTTTTGATTGGAAGCAGGTGCGGTGTTGACTGCTGATCCGGCCATCCCAGAGGCAACCGGCACATCCACCGTTTTCAAATACTCCATCAACCGGCTGCCCTCAATCGCCTCAATCGCGTTTTCCTCAGCGAATTTTCTCGCGTCAAGTGTAAACGTTCCGGTACTCACGAAAAAGCTGGGATTCGTATTTGCCTGGGAAGAGATCGCGCCGTAAAAATCCCGCATCATCGAAAGCGTCACCTGGTTCTCACGATATTTCTTGCACTGCACGTAAAACGCTCTTCCGTTCTTTTTGACGATCAAATCTATCCCACCATCTCTTAAGCCGCCTGTGACTTCTACGGAGTAACCTTGCTTTTCAAAAAACGTTCCAACAAAATGCTCGAACTCTTTCCATGACATTTGCTTTAACGACAGCAAGGTTTTCTTGGATTCAAAGAATTCAAGCCGTTGTTTTTTACTGACCTTATTCTTGACGTAACCGATGGAGGCGAAAACGGCTGCAAATGCCGAAAGTCCGAAACAGAAATAAGCGAACATCCTATTGAACCCGCTAAACACGGCGCCTGCGGGACCGCTTGGGCCTTGAGAGAAACTCAAATAGATCCCTATACAAAGGAAAATAACGCTGGCAACAACCCCAAGTATGGGATGCTTGAGACTGCTTTCCGCAATATCCTCTAACATACTTTTTCTTGGCATATATACTTTACCTATCGTCGTGCTTCTCTGCCTTGAGTGGTGCCGACTAATGTTGCTCGACCAAAGTAATTTCTTTCGGCGTTAGACCGTATAGCTCATATACCAGCGAATCAATTTGCTGATCGGTTGCTGTAACCGCATTCTGAAGAGTTGAACGAGCAGATTCAGCCTGTGCAGTCTGTAATTTCGGCACCAAAGAAAGCATTTTATCAACCAAGCTGAGCAGCCGTTCATAGCTCTCGCGGACATTAGCGTTTTTCAAATCAGGCTGCGCTATAGGCAATGAACGAATGAATCGTGCTTCAAAGCTATAATAACCACCGCGCATTTGCGTACCGGTTTGGCCAATGACCCAGTTTAACAAACGACTGTTTAGCAGCCCAAGAAGAAATTTTGGGGAAACGTTGTCTTTAGGAAGAAGGCCATAGCCACCCGCAACACCACCGGTGAAGAAGCACTCCCCTGATTCATCGAATGAGAAAGAGACACGAGCGGCCAGGTCCGGGGTGAACAACTTTTGCAATGGCATCACATCCAATGCTTGCGACCGACCGAATTGGTACCAACCGTTACCGCGAAAGCGACCATCTTCACGGTTATCAAGATAAGTCTTATTCTCTGAAAAGTAGTCCCATATCTTTGGATATTGTGATTTCAATTCCTTTTGCTCGATGAGTTGTACATTCCCATCAGCATTCTGCTGATATGGGAATATAATCAACCTGTCTGTCTTTGTCATTGAATAGCGGCGACTATCCCCGCCCTTTATTAGAGGATGAAGTAAGTCGGATTCAAGCCAATACTCCGCTTGTTTTTCAGGAGACCAGACTAATACATTTTTTCCTTTTCGACCCCGCTCTTCAACAATGTATATTTTGTCGGCGCTCGTCTTCAACCCTTGGAATATTCTTGTGGTAACACTTTCCAAGGTAGCTGGTTGCTGTCGCAATTTATCGAGCAAACTTGCGGCAGGGCCACTTGCAAATATCCAATCGTCGGCAGTTATCTTTTCTGATGGCACTAAAGATACGGTCTCTTCTTTCCCTGCAGCCCACGCCTTCAAGTCATCTACTTTAGCAAATCGAATATTCTTCGATGGAGCTTTCTGTGTGAAGAGCAAACAGGTATATGTGGTTGCATCTTCAAAGACCTGCTGATGGCCGAAATGTACAATTGCACTTACATGCTTGCCATTTGTAAGATGTTTACGAAGCGCTTGACCATATTGGGCGTTGAAAAACTTATGTGGAAGAATATAACCGTGCCGCCCGTGCTCATTTAGCAGACTTAATGCGCGTTCGACAAACACGACATAAATGTCATAGTTACCTTTGGCAGCTGCGTCATACTGTGTATTTATATATTCGACTGCCGCTGGATCTGTTTCTTGCAATGTCTGGATTCGGATATAAGGCGGATTACCGATGACGGCATCGAAGCCACCCGCTTTCATAATAGTTGAAAACTGAACTGCCCAGTCAAAAGCATTAACGCGTACCAGATCATCAGGAACGAGGGAAAAATTAGATGCGATGAGAGAGTTACCGCATTTTATATTTGCTTCAAGTGGCGGCAAGAGGGCTATATCGCTGCCAAATAAGTCCCTATTGCGTGCGAGAGTGGTCCTATTTTCACCTTCTAGCATCTTGAGATAAAGTGAAAGTTGAGTGACCTCAACTGCACCAGCATCGATGTCAACACCATAGATGTTTGCCGTCAAAATACGACGTTTGAGGTCTACGGTCAGGTGAACATCGCCCGTTTCAGGATCAACCCAGCAATCACGTTTCCGGCGCTTTTGAACATCCTGCGCGAATAAGGCCTGCCAGTGTTCACAGATGCGTTCGTACGCACGAATAAGAAAACTGCCAGAACCGCAGGCAGGATCAAGCACCCGTAGTTCAAGACTTTCTTTAGGTGATAGATCGGTTAGGAGCGCACCTACCGTCTGTTCAACGATATAGTCCACAATAAAGCGGGGCGTGTAATAGACACCACCAGCCTTCCTGACCTCCGGCTTTTCATCAATAGTGACACCGCGGCCTTTAGGATGCACCACTTTACCGAGAAATCGCTCGTAGATGGTTCCCAGGATCTCTACAGGGATGACGTTGAACAGATATGGAGACTCATCGTCGCCCACATCCTCGATAAAATCGGCAATCCACTCGTCACTGACTTCCAGCTCTTCACTAAAATGAGCCTTAAAAAGATTACCGTTGAAGAATGGAATATGCGATGGCGGTCGACGGTCCAAGGCTCGAAAATGGCCCACTACGTCGCGCCAAAGCGGACTATTGGAGACTTTGGTAGATTTACCGGTCGTTTTTTTGTCAATTGGAAGTAGATCGGCCTGATGTTGGTTCCGGCTGGGTGCCACATCGTCGGGATGTCTTTCACGCCAATTCTTCAGAATCAGAGTGAGTGGCCGCCCAGTGTCGATATCACGGTCTTCGCAGATACGAAGGAAAAGCAATCTATCGAGAATTCGCTGCACCGCCTCATTCAGACGAGTGCCCTCTAGGAGGTCCTCTCTATTATTGTGGCGAAGCAGGTCTGAAGCAAGCTCTCGCCTGGCTTCATCCAGGAAGGCTAGGAAATCTGTATCAAGCGCTCGAGATCGATCCGGCTTGAAAAGCCATTGCTGACGGGCTTTGCCTTTGGCGGTCGGCTTGCGAGGAAGTTCATCTACGAGTCTGTCAATGCTCCCCGTGGCCACGTTGGGCCGTGCAAGGAGATCCCATATCTCCTGTGCTACAATCGGGTACTGCTTGTAGTGCCACGATTTCCATAAGCCGACGGTTGCCTCATCTGGGTGTGGTTTGCTACCTACTACATAGACTTTCAGCTCCTCGAAATCCGTCAGGATCGCTAGCACAAGCCCTTTGTTCCAAGCATATCGCTTTGCCTGGAAAGCATCGCGAGCATGGAGAACTTCGGTCGGTTTTTTTGCTTCGCAGACAAAACGATCCTGCTTATCTGTTCGAAATAAATAATCGGCGCGCTTCTGACGGCCTGCTATCTCCGTGCGGCTTTCGAGTTCCACTTCGCGGTGTTGTGGGATGAGGCCGGCTTTGTTTTCCACGTCCCAGCCGAGCGCACGAAAAAGCGGATTTAGAAATTCTTGGCGGACGCTGGCTTCGTCATAATTGCTGCTTTTGTACTGACTAATATTGCGTTCGAATTGCTGGACCAATCGATCCAGATCAGTCCTAAAAGCATCAAAAGTTTGGGATACGGGGGGGTTCATAAAAGGTTATATGGCCTATCGCTAAGTTGTTGATGTATATTTTTTAGCCGATCCTTTGGCTTTCTCTATCGGGTATTTTTCTGCATTTAACGCGATCTTCTTTTCAACCTCTTGCAACAGGTTGATCTTGTATTCCTCGCTTAGATAGATGAGGAAGATAAAGATATCGGCCAGTTCTTCTTTTACGTTCTTGAGTTCTTCAGGCGTGAGATTGCGGGACTGCTCGGTCGTCTTCCACAGGAAGTTTTCCAGCAGCTCCCCCGCTTCAATGGAGAGGGCTTCGGCGAGGTTCTTGGGATCGTGGAATTGCGCCCAGTCACGCTCGTTCCGAAATGAGAGGATCTTTTTCTGAATTGTTTCTAAATCAGCCATGCCCCTCCTCTACTGCTATTAATCCCATAATAATTCGGCACTTTACTACAGGCAGTCGAAAAAGTCCAGAAGAGATGCTGCTGAATCAAAATCGCCTTTCTTCATCGATCTCTGCTCTGATATTACCCTTTGTAAGAGCATCAATATACATACTTAGCCACGCTTGGATATTATCCGATTTAATTTCTGAAACCCACATCCTGGCCTTATCTCGTTTACGCATCAAGTAAGCGCTCTCCGGTCCACTCCACCCCCCGGTCCAAAAATGTGATATTAAGCCATGTGCGATATCTTCATTATCGTAATATCTATCGATGAACAACCGTGTGAGTGCGCCGCCCTCTCCATCATCAAGCGTTTTTGGTAAACAATGCGCTATCAATCGAACTCGAGATTCGGGTTTCTCAGCAATCCACTCCATAACAGTATATGGATCGAACAATCTAATTGCGTTGCCCTTGATATCTTCCTCAAAGCCTATTTCATCCGACAGCCAACCCAGAACGTAGTAGCCGTTTTCATCTTCACGTTCAATATGCGATGTTACTATTTTCCATGCCGCAGTCGGATATGCCTGCGCGATGTTATCGGCAATCTGACTTGGGTGACATAATTGACGCGAGCCTGAGAGGTTATGCATGTTATCTAAAATTGCCGAAAATAGCTCCAGGTGTCTTTCAGGATATTGATCCATGAACAACTTTGCAATCTTGCCCCAATGATAATCCAACATCGTGTTTGAATTTTTTACAAAAAACCCTGGGAACGTGAGTATCCGGAACAGTAAGATTTCCGGGCATATTGTTTTGCTTTTGCTCTCAGTGTAATAATGATCAGTCAATTCAGCTAATATTGATACCGACGTTTCGTCCGGCTGTTCAACAAGCAAGCTGAGGACTTCTTCTACTGAACTTTGTTGTATACCGTCATCGTTTGTAAATATTCCCATGCGGCTAAAAGCAACGGATGATACTTTACCGCTCTTGTATAGCCGTATTAGTTCCTGTAATATTCGGTCAGACATTCCCGCGCGAAATAATAGTTCAACGCCGATCGGCCTCAGAGAATCGGATGTAAGAAGATCCAAAATAGTCGTTTCCCATGCGTCCCTATCAAGATGTTTAACTCCAGCAAAGTACCCCCCGCTGAACTGGGTCACAACAGTCGGCAAGCCTGATTCATGTGCTGTTACGACCTGGCGATCAATAGGCCTATCATTTAATGCAATGGCAAGCTCTTGTCCAAACTGATACAACCGGTGGCCGCTGGCAGCAACGAAACGTGGTATCAGCTCTTGAAGTAGATCAGGATTCTTCACAATCTCATCAACCAAATCCGTCACTTTCTTTTTCGGAGCTGTGCTTTCAATGACTGTCTCTCCTTTATACACATAGTCTTCATCCCAATTTGTCATTAAGACAAAGCGCGAGAACCGGTCCCAATATGATTCACCCGTTAACAATCTGTCGAGTTCATTCAGTCCGGACACAGCCGATTTAGGCAGCTTATCCACCCTCTTTAAACTGCGTTTTCGGATCACAAATTGCAGTAATTCAGCCTTATCCGTTGCTGAGTCCTTGACAACCTCAAAGAGCGTTGTCATTATCATTTCAGATACAGCAGGAACTCCAAGAAGACTCGATGATGCCTTAATAATTGTCGAATATGCCTTGCGCCGTCCGGTATCATCCCACCCCCGAGACTCTTCCCACATAAGGTTCCATATTTTTCGCCAGTAATCATGGATTTCAGGATAGGTCTTCGGCCTCCAAAATTCTGCTGTCGGACGCATTCCCTGGTATTCAGCGCCGATAATCCTCGTCCCGCCATGAATACTCAGCCACTGTTCACACAATTCAAGACCAAGCTCGCGCATTGCAGTATCAGTTGCGCTGAGCAGCTCTTCGATAATAGGTATTCGTTGATCCGGAGGTGCTTCGGTAGGAGCCCATCCGAGACCTATTTGAAACAAACTTAGCAATGTGCCCTTTGAGTTATTCGAATTCTTGGCGTTTTCAGCCAGAGCCATACGAACGAGCAATCTTGCCGCACGAGAGAACGTGCTTTTCCATACGGATAATTTTTCGAGCGCCCAGACTATATTTTGACGACCGGTTTCCCAGCCGCGAAGTTTATCAAGAGGCCACTTACCATATGTTGCCTCAAGAAGTGAAACTGTGGCAGAAGGATTTGCTTCGGCAAGGTAGTTTAAGAAACGTGCACCTGACTCTGACGCAAGAAATGCCTCGTCGGAAAATGGGCCGCTTTTTGGAGAGAGTATTTGTTCAACTATTTGGTTTGCAATCGGAGCTGCATGCGCATATATGAAGAGCTCTAAGAACCATTTACGCAAGTCTGCTGGCACCTGGGCAAAGAACGCGTGAAAGTTGAAACCTCGACCGTAGTGCTCCCAGTAGCCCAACCAAAGATAAACGTGGAGCGCCTTTGGAACAATGAAGAGTGTTCTATTTCCTTGAAGGATGCGGCGGCCTTTGTGATGGTTAACAATTGCTTGAAATTTAGCCCAAGTAATGGCAGGATCGGCTTCTTTAACCAAAGTGCTGATGAACCGCGCCTCGTCGTCTACCGGGGGTTCAAAGCCAAAACGTTGAAAGAGGGCAATATGACGAAGTACCAGCAGGTGTTGTTCCGCCTCTTTTGTGTCTATCCCCTTATGGCCAAGTATAAATCGGTCCCAGATAGGAACCGTTGCCGGCGACTTAAGAAGATCGGATGGGTTGCGCTTCAAATTATCGCCAACAGCATGTGCGACTCTCGGGGAACCGCTGCACCATTTTGCCCAATTGGATACATGAATGCTTTCCCCGACATATCCGGCGATGATTTTGCTAATTTGTTCATCAGGGAGAATTGGACAGTCCATGACCTTCATGGAACTGTCAGAACTCTTTTCAGGGCCATGATCGATAGTGACCAGCTTTATATGCGACTTGCCTTTTATCGCATGCCATATTGACGACCGATCTTTCTCAGCGCAATCGTCTATAACCAAGAGTGCGTAATATTGACGATCCGGGCGAAGCAGGTCATTGAACAACTGACTTTTCTGGAAATCTTCTGCGACAGGGAGATAGATTGTGACGGAAGACAGATCATCCTGTGACAAAGCTTCAAGGATCAAACGGGTCTTTCCGATACCCGGTTCTCCGATGACGCGAACATGTTGATATTCAGAGCCGCGGATAGCAGACCGGAGGTCTTCGATGAATTTTCTTTGCGAATCGGCCAGCTGAAGGCCAGCAGTCATGTCCTCATTCGTTTTCCATCCATCCACCGTCTGAAATGTATAGTCAGATCGATGAAGCAATTCCAGGCATAGAGAGGGATATATGGAAAATTGAGCGACAAGCTGGCCCTGGCCGAGGATCTCTACCGAAGGATTCGAGTAGCCACAAGCGCGAAATAGCGCCTCAAGATGTTGCCGAGCATGGCCATGCTGGAGCGGCGTCAAGTCATAGCCGTACGTCACCAAGACATATCTTCCATTTTTCTCGAGACAGGCCTTTACAGCGCTACCAAGTAACGCCTTCATCGGTTTTGCCCGAGTCTTTCCAAATAACTCCTGTTTCAAACTGCTTATCTGCCAGGGCTTAAAACTCTTACCCGTTTTGATCTGAAAGAAACTATCTCCGCGAACAAGTAATGAATCGGATTGCGGGTCTCCCTCAATTTTCGCATCGATGCCGCCGTCACTGATATTTGTATCCAAACTCACAACGACACGATGAAGTGGCAAGCCTATTCTTCTTGCCTCGCACCACAACAGATTTCGGAACTGCTTTACCGCTGATTCAGCATTCAGCGATGCAAGCACTTTATGACTTACTGATAATATCGTTTCCACGCGTTCACCTGTTATTACCTTCTTTGCCGAAGAGCTGATTGATGATGTCCGCGCAAATTGCTAATGTGGCAACACCTGTCGGATACAGCGTTCTGCTGCCATGCGCAAATTCGTTGCGTAAGTAAGGAAGGGATTCTGCGAGAATATCACAGTAGGACTGAAGATTATCCGCATCAGGATCGCCATCGACTTTCGATGGTCTATAGATGTCTGCTGACACTCTTGTTTCTAAGGTCTCTTCTTTCACCCGGTAGTACTTGAAGCCACTGTCCTGAATCCACTTCTTCTGAATGGCCAATTTCAGGAGGCGCTTTAAGCCCGTCACTTCCTCATCACTCTTGATTTTCAACGCATATTCTACAGAAGCGATTGCATGTAATTCGGCTACAGGGCCGAACCGATATACGAACCAGGTGTAGAGATATAGATTGCGTGCAGTTTCAAAATGTTCTCTTATCTCCGCTGGCACCTCTGCATCAAGAACGATTTCTTCTATATCCGTGTAGTGATCGTGGAGAGTTCTCTGACGAACAGTGCCTGTTTCTCTATTGATTAGAACAAAAGCAGACGAAACAACGTCGGCCTCAAAAATTTCACTGAACAGCTTTAGCTTATCCATAATTTTTATAACCTGGTCAACGCTAAGCAATTACTGAGTAGAGTAAAAAAGGGCGTGAGTTTCTCACGCCCTTATGGTGCGATGCCTTATCAGTGTTTCCTGTCTTTTGGCGGGCAAGGATCGTTGCCGAAGCTGTCCTTGTCCTGGATCTTCCCGTCTCTGCCGTGAATAACCAACTCGCTCTGCTGGTTCCGCGCGATTCCCCGGGCGATGTCAACAGCCTCGGCTTTCGTCGGCGTAACCGTCGTAAGCCTGCTGTTGCCTTCACCCCTGATCCCCCAGCCGCCATCACTGGGGACCACGTGTTGATTTTTGCCCATCGGTAGGCCCTCCTCTCTTTTGGAAACAGAGTATTTCCTTGACAGGAGAGCCGTTCGATGTTAAAAATAGCTAACGGGCTGGCTTCCAGCTAGGAATCCTAACCTTACCATGTTAGGGTTTCAGAGAACCCCAAGAGCTTTGCAGAGCTGTTGGGGTTTCTTGTTTTCACAGCACAACAAGTTACTTCACAAGAGTCAAATGAGGCGTTTTCTGATCTAAATATATTGCCTTTATTTCATCCTCAAACAGTCCAAGTAACGTGCTCAACTCCGCGAGTGAATAATTCAGTTTAGTTCGATACGTATTCATCAACTCCTGAAGAAGTGTAGGCCTTTCCCGAGGAATCTCCAATTCAGGAGGTTCAACCGTACGGTACCCCGCTTTTCCCATCTGCATCCATAGATACTGGTATTGTCGCTTAGTGACTTTATTGAGTTCAGAAGCCCTATATAATAGCGATGCCATTGACACCTTCCAATGTGGCTTCAAATTCGCAAGCTTCTGAAGCGTAACAAAATTAAGCGATGATGCGATCTCATGGCTGGGTACAAGTAACTCTCCAGCAAACTTATCAGCCTCTTCCTCCATATTAGGCGTTGACAGTCGATGCATAAAGATGTGTCCCAGTTCATGTGCCAGACTGAATCTCAAACGATCGCCAGGAGCATTGGTATTGGTAAAGAAAAGAGGCGGCAAGCCTGGTATCCACTGGCTTATCGCGTCCACCTTCTTTGTTCCAAAATCAAACTCCATCACGATGCCGCCTGCGTCCTCTATAGCCTTTGTCAAGTTTTTGATAGGACCATTCGGAAGCAACCAGCTCGCACGAACATTACGAGCGATGTCTTCAATCTTTCCATCATATTCGTCAATATCAAAAGGACGAAAGAGGTTATTCTTAAGTTCTACAGATTTCAGCAGACGCACCAAGTGCATTCTTCGGATGTTAATTTGTGCATGAAGGCGGTCAATGATCTCATTCGACAAATTCTGGCGTTTGCGATGATAAAGAATTCCTATCCCGCTTATTCCATAGCCATAAACTTTATCATCAAATGAAAAGAAGCTGGCTGGGTAAGACAAATGGCGTGACAAATCCTGGAGAATCTCTTCAGAAACGCCAAGCAGTCCACTTTCTATTTTTGAAATTTTACCTTGAGAGACGGCGATAAGGCCTGCAAGTTCTTTCTGCGACAGGCCCCGAGACTCTCGGGCAATTTTTATCATATCTGGATTTATTTTATCCATTTTCCTCTTTCGCTCTTTCAGTTTTCTTAATGAGTATTCGCTCTGCTTCTTCGACGATTCCTGATTCTGTCGGCATGCTGATGATGTCAGCCATTTCAGTTTCTAAATCGTAATACCATGCATTGTGTGATCCATTGGGACAAGTGATGGACACTGCGCTGATTGCGGTCTGAAGACTATTGAGTTCGTAACCGGCTATCAGGCGTGTGACTTTGGCCGGCATGTGAGGCAATTCCATCTGGCCCAGAAATTCAAGGGATTGCTGCGTAGGTATGTTGCAGGATAATTTATCTTCATCAAGTTTCTTAAATCGTATGAGGACCTTTTCTTCTATTTCGACAAAAAATACCCCCCCGATATCGTAGGTGCGTGTGTTTGGTCGATTTTCAAACCGCTGTCGCGCATTATCAACCATGTGATCATGCACTATGCAAGCTCGTGTGCGTGCGGTATGGATATGTCGAAATGGATATTGACTATAGGTATTCCATGCAGATATAATGCAGTCTTGTAAATCACTTTCGTAGGGTTTTAGGATCGTCCTGGCTGCTTCTTCTGATATGGTCATGACCAAACCTCCTATTCAATCAAGATAATATAGGAGGCTTTGTTAAAAAGCAAGTAAAATATTCCATTTTTTATTCCAGTTAAATAACTAATTGTATTTAAACAACATTTAACCATGTAGACAAAGCGGGGCTTGGCGCTCAACTACATTATTATTGACTGACAACATGGAAACAGCAATGAGACTAATTGGCCATGCTCAATATTCGGCGCAACGTACGGATCATTATCCCGGATCATCTCCCAAATCTTTTTCCTACGCTCCTTCCACTTACCGGTTGCATCTTCTTCCAGAAGCCTTTTCCTTGTGTCATGATGCTGAACGATCGCCGTAAAATACCTCAAGTAACCGGGATATTTATCATGCGCTATATGCGCTACTTGCACAAACTTTTCATATGAATATCCGACACAGGAACCGTGCTTGCCGCTATAAAGAATATTGAGCAACGCCGTAAAATGATTCTCGGTATATTTCTCTGGAACCCTTATGCCCCTTTCAGCAAGTTGCTGACGCAGGTACAGATATTCAATATCAGCTGCCGCCACGTGCTGTACTTTCTTCCCTAACCAAAAAGCTTCGAATCTCCGCCGCAGTTGTTCATCGTTTTGTTGTTTAGCCTCTTCTTTCGCTTTATCAAGCGCTGATCGCGTATCGTAGTAAAATGCGATCTGCTTGCCTGTATCAACGACCAGGTCATGAAATGATACTATCCGCTCTTCCCATCGTTCCTGAATCTTTCCGTCAACATTTTCAGGCACCAGGTATCGGCATCGAAGCATAAATGCACTTCGTTCTTTGGACAGCTCGCAGGTCTCTTCATCAACAATGAACAGGTTGTCATTGTTATTATAAAATATGTCTTCCTGATATTGACGCGGGTTAATCTCCCTCGCATTTTCGAATAACCAGAAAAGCAAGCCACCTTCTGCAAGATAAAACTCTCGCCGATCAACAATAACATCGATGTATGTCGAGGATAGCTGAATCTCGAAGGCTATGGACAATTCGCCCTTCCAAGCTCGGACATCTGGTTGCCGCCATGACTGAGGGTTCTGAGTCCCCTTCCACCTCCGCTCCCTGTCGATCCGCCCTTGATCGAACAGGGGATCGTTTTGAAGGCTTTTGACAACTAAGTCTTTCATTCGTTTGTGACGCGCGCCCTCTTTAAGACCGTTGTAACGCAGCGCGTCTTGCTGTTTCCGGCTCAACGTTTTTAGATTATTGTAGGGGCACGACCGCGCATCAGCTTTACTATAGTGTTTAAAAAAATGGTTCCCCAATTTGGACGAGGATGGGACAACGGAGGTATGGCAAAGCGGACACAGGACTCGCGGCTTTCCGCGTCGTGCGGCATGCCGCAGTTCAACTCTCAGTTCGCTAATGATCCTGGGGTTATGTTGCAGAAAATGGCCGGAGGGAACAATTTCGTTGCTCTCAACATCGAGGACTTCTTCTATCTGAGGATCATCTACAACTGCAACAGGTTGATTCATATCTCGCCTCAAAATTTACCCTGCCGATAGCATGTTTGAAACACCTTCTCACCCTGCCTTTTTCGTGAAAGGCAATACTTTCGTCCCTGTCTTGAGCCCGTCCAGATAATCGCCCCACTGCTGCATCATCTTCTTCCGCTCTTCACGGTGTGCGGTCATAGCGTCTTTACTGAATCCCGTTGGTTGGAGTGAAGGAAATTATTCCAAAGTCTACTACGAGTGATTGAAATTGTCCAGAAAAGAGATATATTGCAGGTCGCGATGACTGATTAAGGAAATTACTGCCGACGATCGCTTATTGCGTGGAGGAGTTGGTCCCGTGTGTTGATCAGTAGTTCAACTTCGGGGCTGGAGGGCGAGTTAAGCACTTCGGTAGGAGTTCCAGCCTGTACGACCCTGCCGTTGGCCATTATGATAAGCCGGTCAGCCAGGGCCACGGCCTCGGTAAGATCGTGTGTAACGAGCACGACAGGGATGGGAAATTCGCGCCGGATCTCTTTCAGAAAATTCCGCATTTCAGAGCGCAGGGGTGCATCGAGTGCGGAAAAGGGCTCGTCCAGGAGAAGCGCATCAGGCCTGCGGATCAGCGCCCTTGCAAGGGCCACGCGCTGCTTCTGTCCTCCGGATATTTCATTTGGATATTTATTCTCCAGTCCCGCGATCATGAATCTTTCCATCATGTCCCGGCAGCGCTTATCCCGCTCGCTCTTGCTCAAACCATGTGCGCCGTAGAGAATATTCTCCCTGACCGTCATGTGCGGGAAGAGCGCGAGGTCTTGGAACACGTACCCGAAGGAGCGGGCTTGCGGCGGCAAGTTGACCGCTGCGGCGCTGTCGAAAACAGATTTGCCGTTCAGATGGATTGCCCCTGCGTCAGGCTTCATCAGTCCCGCGATCATCTGAAGCGTCATGGACTTGCCCGCGCCTGAGTATCCGAAGAGCACGGCCAGTTCGTCGTTGATCTCCCATTGCGCGTCGAGCTTGAACCCATTCACGGCTTTTTTGATATTGACCGAAAGTCCCATTAGATGACCCGTTTCGTCAGTTTATTCGCCAAGTACAGGAAGAGCCCGGAGATCAGCGTAAAAAGCAGGACCATCGTGTTCGCCTCCGACCGGTCGCCGCTTGCTGCTGCGGAATAAATCGCCAGCGGCATGGTGTTCGTTTTTCCGGGAAGGTTGCCCGCCAGCATGAGTGTCGCGCCGAACTCGCCCATGGCACGGGCGAAGGATAGTATCGTTCCGGCAATGATGCCTTTCCTTGCCAGCGGTAATATGACCTTGAGAGCGGTCCACCATTCAGAATGGCCCAGGGTGTAAGATGCATTGATCAGGTTCTCGTCCACGGATTCTATAGCGGCCCGCGTTGTTTTTACCATGAGCGGCAACGCCACCACAAACGATGCAAGCACTGCCGCGTACCACGTGAACATGATGCTCCACCCGGTCCAGGTGTACATGTACTGACCGAGAAGCCCGTTCCTGCCGAAAAGAACGATGAGGTAATAACCAATGACGGTCGGGGGCAGTACGAGTGGCAGCGTAAGAAGAATATCGAGCAGTTCCTTGCCAAGAAAGTTCTTACGGGAAAGGAGGTAGGCGGCAGAAAGGCCGACGATCACGACAAACACTGTCGCGACCGTCGCCACCTGCACGGAAAGTTTCAGGGAGAACAACAGGGAGTCACCCATTTATATGCTCCTGTACTCTCCCGTATGGCAAAAAGGACTACTTTGTCGATGTTATCGGCTTAAATCCATACTTGGAGAGTATCTTCTTGCCTTCGTCGGAAGTAACCAAGGCTATGAAACCTTTGGCAGCGTTCTCTTTTTTCGTTCCTTTAACAACGGCAATAGGGTAGATAATTGGCTTGTGGCTCGCATCAGGCGCGGCCACAATGATCCTGACCTCCTGCTGTTTTACCATCGCATCCGTTGAATAGACGACACCGGCGTCCACTTCTCCACGGGCTACGTAATCAAGTACCTGTCTCACATTCTCGGCAAAGATCAGCTTGGGCTGTATGATATCAGATATTTTGTAATATTGAAATGTCTCGTCCGAATACCTGCCGACTGGAACTGTTTTCGGATTTCCAACGGCGATTTTCTTTATCTCCGCCTTTTTCAGGTCTTCAAACGAGGTAAGCGTGATCTTCGAAGATGAAGGAACAATAAGGACCACGGTGTTCGCAACAAAGTTCGTTTTTGTATCCTTCACGACAAATCCCGCGTTGTCGAGTTCATCCATGTCTTTGAGCGCTGCTGATGCGAACACGTCTACCGGCGCGCCGCCCTTGATCTGCGTCATCAGGTCTCCTGATGCGCCGAGGTTGAACGTGACCTTGCTGTCCTTGTTCTGCGACTCATACAGTTTGCCGATCTCCTCGAAAGCATTCTTCAGACTGATCGCGGCGGATACCGTGATTTCCGTGGTTTGCCCTGCCGAAACAGTCCTGGCAGTAAGGATAACTGCAAATAATAAAAGGCACAGCAACAGCGCTATCTTCTTTGTCATGAGTCTCTCTCCTTTGTTGGTAAAGTTATATAGGGTTAGCTTGTCTTTATTAAGCGTCTTGTTTCCCAAATTCGAAATGCCGTATATGATGTGAACCGTGCTTGAGCAGTTGTTGCTGAGCGTAAAGAAGTCCTTGCTCGACAGTGTCGAAATATTCCATGGTGTGAATTCCCCGGTCATGCAACCTGCTCCGTGCGGCAGGGCCTATTCGCATCGTGATTAGCGCGTTACAGTCTGCGATGGCATCCACTACTGCATTCTGGTTGGAGCGCTTCTCGTCACCATCAGACGCGCTTTGGCAATAGTTGTCCGTTAGTCGCGTTTCTAGAAATACGATGTCGGCCCCGTTCGTCTCATAAATCCTGAACTCATTGGCATGGCCGAAATGCAAATCAACCAACCTGTTGTATCGTGAAGTCACCGCGAATTTTAACTTTTTACCGGCCAAGTGAGGAACTTCCACTGTCGGCTCCATAAGCTTCTCTAATATACTGCCTATTCTGCGTTCAAAACCGCCCACTATGCGGTAATTAGGCAGTATCTGCTTCTATAGCGACCCGGATGTCGGCCGGTTTGCCGAAATAAGGCCACGTGGTCACGATCATATCTGCACCCGTTGCCGTATAATCCCGGATGTTCTCGGTATTAATCCCGCCTGCAGCAGCAACAAGGACAGTATTATTGATTTGCTTTATCGCCTTTATAGCGCCAGCCAGCTCCGAAACAGTCATTTTGTCGCACTGAATTATATCTGCTTTGCTTGACGCGGCAAGAACTGCATCTTTGATATTATCAACCTCGATACCTACTTTTTTACCACGAGCTTGAATAATGACATCCGGTATCTGCCGGATAAGTTCTTGCATTCCTCCCAAAAAAGCATAATGCTGTTTAAAAATAAGCACTGTTTCCGACAACCCAAGCCTATGGGGAACTGCGCCGCCTGCAATAATCGCTTTGATTGCAATTTTTTTGGTTCCTGGAAATACCTTGCGAGTTGTAACAACCGATACCAGCGGATTCACTGACTTTGCGGCATTCACAAGGTCCCGGGTCCGCGAGGCTATCCCAGTGGCATACTCGATCAGATTTTGAGATATCTTCCATGCAGTATGAAGTGCCGCCGCCGTACCCGTTGCTGACAGGCACACATGATCTTTTTCCACGATGGTTCCCGATTCAATCATATGTGTAACCACGCAACCGCAGTTCGCTAAGATGCGGGACGCCTCTTCGGTTCCACAGATGGTTGCATTGGAACGCGGAGAATACTGAATCGTACCCCGTTTCGAACTAATACGGAGCACAGTCGTCGTCAGATCAAGATAGGGCACATCCTCCTCGATCAGTTTGCCGATTTCAGCGTCTGTTAATGCGATCATTTCCCGCATGTTCCTTGCACTTCGCTCAAATTTCATTCACATTTAGTGTGATCTTTGATGTTTTCGGCTAAAATTAATCAATAATGTTTGGAGCGCTCTTCCAGCGTTGAGACCAGGTGGTTCCAAATTTCTGCCAATACCAGTTAACCGTGTCATTTCCTAAGCGAGTCAGCCGAATATGGTCAGAACCCGCATGGTTGTCGAACTCCACCAGCGGTTCCCAGAATGATATCTTCATGTTCTCCACAAGCTCGCGTCCATGTTCCAAATCGATCCTTGCGGCTTTCGACGCCTGCGAAAGCGACCCCAGCCGACCTATTTCATCAAGCAGAACCGCCATCCTGTACCCCAACACGCCGCCCGCTGCATTGACTTTAATACAGCACGTGGGCCTCGCTGCGATTGACATTTTCATGGTCAAACTCCTCTCATTCGGAAATTAAACCTTTGATGAGAATTGACCTTGCAATGTCGCTGCCAAATTAAAATTCTTGGCTTTCAAGCAGTCCCGCGTTGGGAAGGACTCAGGAGATGACGGGTAAACAGGCACCTGCTCCAGACCGATGCACACCTCGTTAATCTATACGCCCATCATAACGCTGGTGGCCTTAAAGATTGCAAAAGCTTCATCGTTTTCGCGCAAGCCGAGCCGCTTCACGCTTTCATCGGATATGGTCGACGAAATCGTCTTGCCGTCGCCCAGATCAAGAATGACCTCGGCCATGACCATACCTTCTTTGATCTTTTTCACTTTGCCCTTCACTATATTTCTGGCGCTGATCTGCAGGTCGGCATTGCCTTTGCCGATCATGACCGAACTTGCCTTGATGATCGCCGTGGCTTCTTTGCCTGGCTGTAAACCAAGATTGTCCACGCTCTCGTTTGTGATAATCGAAGTCACGGTGCTGCCGGCGCTTAATGCCAGCTTGACCACCGCCACGATCTGCCCCTTTTTTACTTCTGTTATCTTGCCCGTCAACATGTTTCGCGCGCTGATCTTCATAAGCTGATCTCCCTTTTATGCGAAATTAATTTCTCGATTTTAGTATATCATAAACCATGATACTCGAGTTCAGCCGCCATTTAACAGTATAGTCGCTTTCGTCAATTCCATTGAATGACGAGCAGGCACCCTTATCGTGAACGCCACATAAGAAATAACCCCAGGAGAAATGAGGCCCACATCAAGAGCGTGATATACGTGGAGAGCTTTCCACGATCAACGTTGCCGGATTTACCGATCCGGAAAGAAATGATGAATACCGCGATGCTGAACAAAAGAACTCCAACAACCATCACCATAGGTGACCTCCTTACTGTACTACCGCACGTCAACATGCCTATAATCTGAGCGCATGGTCAATTTAAGAGCAATCCCTTGACGCTATTTTCCGAACGGCTGAGAAACTCCGCACTTCATGCAAAGCCCGGCTATCCGCGTTTCTTGACTGCAAATACTTTTTGGAATCGCGCATCAACATACTGTTGCAAACCTTTTTCAAGGATCTCAAATTGTTTTATGAACTTCTTCGCATCCCCGGTCAGTACCGCGCCGCCGCCTTCCCTTCCACCGGCTTGACGCTCGACAAGCTTTGCGCCGAGCCTCTCTTCCATGGCCCGCAGCGTGCCCCAGGCTTTCCGGTAGGACATGTTCAACTCCTGGGCAGCACGGTTGATAGAACCGGTTCTATCGATCGCTTCGAGCAACATCCTCTTCCCGGTTCCGAATACCGGCCTGCCGTTTTCTTCGATCCAGAGTTTTGATTTAATGTTCATCGTCATAGGGAAACCGCTATGCCTCAATTGCATAGCGCTTGATTAAAAAAAAGTTCACAATGCCTTTTGTCGGCTCCCGCGAACTATCCTGTCTGGATATTCTATCATAATCGACATTCTTCGGGACGGCAAGCACATAATTGTCCTATAGCGGTCGAGCATTCTTTGTTCATTCCGGCAATCTGAACTTCTTGTAGTTGATACCAAACTTTTCCATTCTCAGGCCGAGCATTCTGCGCGTCATTCCCAATTCTTCGGCAGCCGCAGTCATGTTCCCCTTAAAATTCGCGAGTGACTCAGTAATCATTTCGTATTCAACGACCTCAAGTTTTGCGAGCAGTCCTTTTTTAAAGGCTGTTCCGGAAAGTATCGGCGTCTGAAGAGAAAGCGGAAGATTATAAACGTGAATGACGTTGTCATCGGAAAGAATAACCGCCCGTTCGATGACGTTTTCAAGCTCGCGCACGTTTCCCGGCCATGAATAAGAAAGCAGCATATCCTGCACCGGGGCTGAAATCCGCTTTACTTTTTTGTTCTGCTCTTTGACAAAACGCGATACAAAATGCTCGGCAAGGATGATGATGTCGCTGTTGCGTTCCCGAAGCGGCGGGATCATAATCGGGAAAACGCTCAGCCGGTAGTAAAGGTCTTCCCTGAAGGAACCGTCTTTCACCATTTGGGTAAGGTCCCGGTTTGTCGCCGCGATGATCCGAATATCGACCTTTATCGGCCTGTTGCCGCCGACATGTTCGAAGGTCTTCTCCTGCAGCACCCTGAGCAGTTTCGCCTGCATCGGAAGAGACAGCTCGCCCACTTCGTCGAGAAAAACAGAGCCCCCGTCGGCTTCTTCAAAACGGCCTTTTCGCATCGAGTCAGCGCCGGTGAATGCCCCTTTTTCATGGCCGAACAGTTCGCTTTCGATCAGGTTCTCCGGCAGCGCCGCGCAGTTGAATTTTACGAAAGGCCCGCTTTCCTCCGTGCTGTTATAGTGGATCGCGTTCGCGACCAGTTCCTTGCCCACGCCGCTTTCACCGAGAAGAAGCACCGTTGTTTTCGTCTGTGCGATCTTCTCAATCATCGAATACACATCGAGCATAGGCTTGGAATTCCCGATGATATTCGATGGACGGAATTTTTCCTTCAGCGCGCTCCGAAGCCGTTCGTTTTCCAGCTTCAGGAAGTGCCTCTCTTCATTTTCAAGCAGGTAGAGTTCGACTGCCTGCGCGATCATGGTCGCGATGATCCCCAGCAGTTCCACATCATGAATGAGAAGGTCCGGATTGTCGCATCTCCGCTCAACGCTTATCGCTCCAAGGACCTTTTTGCCTCGTAATATCGGGATGCATACGAAGGCATGCTCGGACTCGTGGGGATTTGCGTGGCTCTTGGTCTTATTTAAAAAGTTGGGTTCCTTGCTGATGCGCGGGACGACGATCGCCTCCCCGGTTTCAACCACTTTGCCCGTGATCCCCTCCCCGAGCGAATACACCCCCCTGGTCTCCTCTTCCGAAGAGAGCCCGATGCTGTCATGAATGAATATTTTTCCGGTCTTCCGGTTAAAGAGACTGACCATTCCCCGGATGACGCCCATGTCATCTTTCATGATTTTCAAAAGAATGGAAAGCGTTTCTGCCAGGTTTTCGCTTTCGATGACCACCTTGCTCATGTGAGACAACGGGGAAAGCATCTGCCCGTGGCAGATGGTGCCGGAGTGCGCGCGCGACAACTTGCATTCCGTGCCGGCGCAGAAGCGGCAGGCGCCGCGTCTCGGCATTTCAGTGGTTTCAGCATTCATGATAGTTTCCCTTCGGCATGGCGTAAAAGAAAGTCCCTGAATAACAAGGTGGCATCTACTCCTCTGGCACGGGCCATGCGTCTTCTCATGTCCTTAATAAACGCTTCAGTCTGATCGTCGGTAACGACAAAGCCCTCGTCCAGCGCAATATGTTGGATCGCCTTTCGGCCTGAATGCTTGCCTACCACGATCTTCCTTTGCCCTCCGGTCTGCTCAGGAGGAAACAATTCATAATTCAGAGGTTCCTTTAAAATGCCGTCAACGTGAATGCCCGATTCATGCGAATAAATTGCTTCGCCGAAAAGAGGCTTTCGGACAGGCATGGGGATCCCGGTCCATGTGGATATGGACCGGCATAGTTCCTTGAGGGCCAAAAAGTCAAAACCGCGAATTTCCCCTTTCAGGTACCGTATCACGCCCGCGAACTCCTCCAGAGAGGTGTTGCCCGCCCGTTCCCCGAGCCCCGGTACGGAGCAGGAAATGATGTCCGCACCGCTTTCCCAGGCAACAAGCGCGTTTGCGGTCGCCATACCAAAATCGTTATGCCCGTGAAAATCAATCGGAATGCCAAGTCCTTCCGAGAGAAAGGGTATGAGCTCGTTGATGTGCGACGGCGTCATGATTCCCAGCGTATCGGCAAAGCGGACCCTTGCAACGCCGAAGTCCCGCGCAACAGTAAACACTTTTTTCAGGAAAACCGGATCGGTCCTTGAGGCGTCTTCCGCGCCGAAAGATATGGTAGCGCCTTCGTTCATTGCGAAAGAAATCACTTTCTCCATTTGCGATAAGATCCAGTCCCTGTCTTTCCGCAGCTTCTTTTCCATCATGATATCGCTTGTCGGAACAGACACATGGACTGCCGTCACCTCCGACCGAAGCGACGCCGTCACATCTTCGATCAACAACCTGTTCCAGGACAGTATTTCTGCCTTGAGGCCGAGCCGTTTCAGGGCGATCAGGTTTGACTGCTCTTCTTCTCCCATTGACGGAATGCCCGCTTCAATGATCTCTACGCCTATGCGGTCGAGCTCGCGGGCGATGTGAAGCTTCTCATCATTGGTGAAATAGATCCCCGGGGTCTGCTCTCCGTCCCGCAGCGTTGTATCGAGAAAGATCGGTTTGGTCATAGCCTTTACCTCGTATCGTCCTTCATCCCTGTCAAAAAAGGAGCATCTTCATCACCTGAGTCGTTATCTCCGGAACAGGGGGACGCATACAACTGTGGTTCCCGAACAAGCATGAACCCAACCCCTCGCCCCGCTCCGATGCTTGAGATCGCTTTATCGACAAAACCTTCGACAATGTAAACGTCGATGCCCGCGTTCATCAGAACAGAGCGCGGCGCGGGGCCGATCCCATTCACCAACAGACAGGAACAGTCCTTTAAAAGCGCAGCAATTTTTTTCCACCGGATAATGCCGTTGATATCCTTCCCCGGCAGGCTCCGGATATCCACAAGTTCAGGTCTTCTTGCATCAGGACGGAAAATCCGCAAAGATTCCGATTCGCCGAGATGCAGATTTATGAAGAGCCCTTCCAGGCTGGCGACAGCAACATACGGACGCAGATTCGTAAGAGCTACCGCCCCCTGTTTTTCCGTTAAGAGATACCTGTCAATTTCCATAATGCCTCACCTCGGAGGTGCTGTACTGAATGGCACATGCCACTTTACTGATAATATAAGCATTTATTGTGCCAACTCAGCGCACCGAAGAATGATTTTTTCTCATCTCTGAATAACGTCTCAGGAATGTCTCCCCGTTTATTCGATATTTGTAAATGCGCTTCTCTGACAGCATTCTTGACGTAACAGTCCTTTTGGCAAAATTCCGCAGTGGGCGGATAGAATCCGGCTGTTGGCAAAGTGTACGGATAAGAACAATGACGAGCCAAATCGTACGTATGTGTTTAAACGTATCGACAACTGAACAACACTATTTCTGGAAAACCCATGAACAGATAAAAATCTTTTTGCATAAAATCACCCTGTTAAGGTCGATTTCTCACGATAGTGGATTCCTGAAAAATATTTGGCGCGACAGTTGCTATAGGGGTAGCAACAAGGATGCAAGATACCGGATGATTTATTCGGTTCCTGAATCGTTCAAAGAAATTATCTTGAGGAGAGGAGCTTCATCATGACCAGAAAGATTGCAATATACGGAAAAGGTGGAATCGGCAAGTCAACGACCACCCAGAACACCGCTGCTGCGATGGCGCATTTCCACGGCAAGAAAATCTTTATTCACGGCTGCGACCCGAAGGCCGACTCCACACGGCTTATCCTCGGCGGCAAACCGCAGGAAACGCTGATGGACACGCTGCGCGATTTGGGGGCAGAAAAAGTCAGCAACGACAAAGTTATTAAGAGAGGTTTCAAGGATATCCAATGCGTTGAATCGGGCGGTCCGGAACCGGGCGTCGGGTGCGCGGGTCGCGGCATCATCACGGCCATCAACCTTATGGAAGACAACGGGGCGTACACGCCCGACATCGATTTCGTTTTTTTCGATGTGCTCGGCGACGTGGTCTGCGGCGGCTTCGCCATGCCGATCCGCGATGGAAAGGCGCAGGAAGTATACATTGTGGCCTCCGGCGAGATGATGGCGGTCTATGCGGCGAACAACATATGCAAAGGCCTTGTCAAATACGCAAAGCAAAGCGGCGTCCGTCTCGGCGGGATCATCTGCAACAGCCGCAAGGTCGACCGCGAACGGGAGTTCCTTGATGAATTCACCGCTGCGATCGGCACGCAGATGCTGCATTTCGTGCCGCGCGACAATATCGTACAAAAGGCCGAATTCAACAAGAAAACCGTCACGGAGTTCGATCCGAACGAAAACCAGGCCCAGGAATACAGCCAGCTCGGCAAGAAGATCATCGACAACACGAACTTCGTGATCCCCAAGCCCCTCTCCATGGATCAGCTTGAGGCGATGGTGGTCAAATACGGCATGGCCGATTAATACGAGAGGGAAAGGAGCGATCACATGAAAATGATTAACGCAATAGTGCGTCCTGACGCCGCTGATAAGGTAACGGAAGGGCTTGCCGAAGCGGGGTTTGTCTCGCTTACAAAAACATCGGTGTTTGGGAGGGGTAAGCAGAAGGGCATCACGGTCGGGGCGACCCACTACGATGAACTTCCCAAAACGAAGATCATGCTCGTTGTCGAGGACAAAGACGTTAAGGAAGTCCTCAAGCTGATCAAATACAAGGCGTACACGGGGAACTTCGGGGACGGGAAAATATTCATAACCACGGTCGACGATGCGTACACCGTACGCACCGGCGCCAGCGGATTATAGACGGGGGGCGCACATGAAAGAAATCATCGCAATCATCCGTCCGAAAAAAGTGGGTCAAACGAAGGATGCGCTTGAAAAACTTGGGTTCCCGAGCATGACCGCGACAGCGGTGCTCGGACGCGGAAAACAGCGCGGAATAGCCGGGGAGGTAAGTTGCGACATCCCCCCGGAAATACTGGCGCAGAACAGTTCCAAAAGAATGGAATACATCCCCAAACGGGAGCTCTCCATCGTCGTCAAAAATTCCGACGTTGATCTTGTTGTCAAAACGATCATCAAGATCAACCAGACAGCCCAGATAGGCGACGGGAAAATTTTTATCTGTCAGCTTGACAATGCTGTACGCGTGCGGACCAATGAAGAGGGCGATCAGGCCGTCGTGTAAAAAGAATTACGGGAGGAATTAATTATGCCACATCATGAGTTTGAATGCAGCAAGTGTATTCCGGAAAGGAAAAAACACGCTGTTTTGAAAGGTCCGGGCGAGGATTTGACGAGCGCTCTTCCTGCCGGATACCTCAACACGATTCCGGGGTCTATTTCAGAACGCGGGTGCGCGTACTGTGGCGCCAAGCATGTCATCGGCACGCCCATGAAGGATGTCATCCATATCAGTCACGGCCCGGTCGGGTGCACCTACGACACCTGGCAGACCAAGCGCTACATAAGCGACAACGACAACTTTCAGCTCAAGTACACCTTTGCGACGGACATGAAGGAAAAGCATATCATCTTCGGCGCGGAAAAGATGCTCAAGCAAAATATCAAGGAAGCCTTCAAGGCTTTCCCCAATATCAAGCGGATGAGCATCTACCAGACCTGCGCTTCGGCGCTGATCGGGGACGATATAAACGCGATCGCGGAAGAAATAATGGAAGAGATGCCCGATATCGACATCTTTGTCTGCAATTCGCCGGGATTCAGAGGGCCAAGCCAGTCGGGCGGACATCACACCATCAATATCGCGTGGATCAAGGATAAGGTCGGGCAGGTTGAGCCGAAGATCACCAGCGATTACGTGATCAATTATGTCGGCGAGTATAATATCCAGGGCGATCAGGAAGTCATGCTCGACTACTTTAAGCGAATGGGTATCCAGGTCCTTTCCACTTTTACCGGCAACGGGTCTTATGACGAGCTCAGGGCCATGCAGGGAGCGCACCTCAACGTGCTCGAATGCGCGCGCTCAGCGGAGTACATCTGCAATGAACTGCGGGTAAAATACGGAATACCCCGGCTTGATATCGATGGATTCGGCTTCGAACCTTTGTCGGATTCGCTCCGGAAAATTGGCTTGTTCTTCGGCATCGAGGACAGAGCCCAGAAGATCATCGACGAGGAAACAGCCCGGTGGAAACCAGAACTCGACTGGTACAAGGAACGTTTGAAAGGGAAAAAAGTCTGCCTCTGGCCGGGCGGCTCAAAACTCTGGCACTGGTCGCATGTCATTCATGAAGAGTTTGGAGTTGATGTCGTCTCAGTGTACACAAAATTCGGTCATCAGGGCGACATGGAAAAGGGCATCGCCCGCTGTGAAGAAGGTGCGCTCGCCATCGACGATCCCAACGAACTGGAGACCGTCGAAGCCATGCTGAAGCTGAAACCCGATGTCATTTTCACCGGCAAGCGTCCGGGCGAGGTTGCCAAGAAGATCCGGGTCCCCTACCTCAACGCCCACGCGTATCACAACGGTCCCTGGAAGGGATATGAAGGCTGGGTGAGGTTCGCCCGCGATATCTACAACGCGATCTACTCGCCGATCCACCGGCTTTCGTATCTGGATATCAGCAAGGATGAGATACCCACGGATACAGGCTTTGCAACGCAGAAAATGGTCTCGGATGCGAATTTGAGCGAAACGATCGTTTCTTCAAGCACCCTGAGACAGTATACCGGGAAATATGACAGCGTTTCCGATCTGCGAAAGAAGACCTATCCAACCTTCGAGCGGCAGCCGGTCGAAACGGCATAACGGGAGGAGACACCATGGAAGATAGTATGAAAGACCGGATCGCTCAGCTTGAGAATCATATCATGAAGCATTGTCTCTGGCAGTTCCACTCCCGCACCTGGGACAGGGAAAAGCAGAATGAGGGAATCCTCACCAAGACCATGCAGCTGCTGTGCGATGAACCGGTCAAACGCGATACACCGGCGGACCGGTGTTATTGGGTGGACGCCGCATTATTGGCCGAGGCTTTCAAAACCAGGTATCCCTGGCTGCTCAAGATGGACAAAGCGGATATCAAGCTGCTCATGCAGGGGCTGAAAGAACGCATGGACTATGTGACCATTACGGGTTCGCTCAACCTGGAACTTACCGACCAGCACTATTAGGAAGGAGTATGACCATGACCTGTGAATTAAAAGATAAAAAGCGCATCGGCGTTATCAATCCCATATTCACCTGCCAGCCCTGCGGCGCGCAGTATGCCAGCATAGGAATAAAAGAATGTATCGGGATCGTGCACGGCGGACAAGGCTGCGTTATGTTCGTCCGCCTGCTGTTCTCTCAGCATTTCAAGGAAAGTTTCGAACTTGCCTCCTCTTCCGTGCATGAGGATGGCGCGGTGTTCGGCGCCTGCGGACGCGTTGAAGAAGGGATTGATGTGCTGTTGATGCGGTATCCGCATATCAAAGTCATACCGATCATCTCGACCTGTTCCACGGAAATCATCGGAGACGATATTGAAGGCGTCGTAAGAAAGCTCAACGAGGGGCTTTTAAAAGAGAAATATGCCGGTCGGGAAGTGCATCTTATTCCGATACATACTCCCAGCTTTGTCGGAAGCATGGTGAGCGGCTACGATGTTGCGGTGAGGGATTTCGTAAAGTACTTTGCGAAAAAGGACAAACCCAACGGCAAAATCAACCTGCTTACGGGATGGGTCAATCCCGGCGACGTGACCGCGCTGAAGCACCTACTGTCGGAAATGCAGATTGACGCAACCGTCCTGTTTGAAATTGAAAGTTTCGATTCTCCGGTAATGCCGGATGGGAACCATGTCTCCCACGGCAACACGACAATCGAGGATCTGACGGGAACGGCGAACGCCATGGGAACGATCGCCCTGAACAGATACGAAGGCGGCAAGGCCGCTCAATTCCTTGAAAAGGAATTCGAGGTCCCGGCAATCCTTGGGCCGACCCCGATCGGCATCCGCAACACAGACACGTTTTTGCAAAACCTGAAAAAAATGACCGGGAAACCGATCCCCGAATCGCTCGTCCGCGAACGCGGGCTGGCCATTGATGCGATAACCGATGTCACCCACTTGTTCCTCGCCGACAAAAAGGTGGCGATCTACGGAAACCCGGATCTTGTCATCGGTCTTGCGCAATTCTGCCTTGATCTGGAGATGAAGCCGATGCTGCTGCTTCTCGGCGACGACAATCCGAATTACGCGAATGATCCGCGCATAATCGAACTCCAGAGTAAAGTCGATTTCAACATGGAAATCATCACGAATGCGGATTTCTGGGAACTGGAGAACCGGATCAAGAATGAAGGGCTTGAACTCGATCTCATCCTGGGACATTCCAAGGGCAGGTTTACCGCCATCGACAACAACATTCCGATGCTGAGAGTCGGGTTTCCCACCTACGACCGCGCAGGACTCCACCGCTATCCGGTTGTCGGTTACGCGGGGGCAATGTGGCTCGCCGAACAGATGGCGAACACGCTGTTCGTTGATATGGAGTACAAAAAGAATAAAGAGTGGATCCTCAACGTCTGGTAAGGTTTTGATGGTCATAGTGTGCGTTATGAGCGCAGGGTATTCGCGGAACTCGGCGGATGCCTTGCTTTCTTGTGCAGGCTTCCTTTGTTCCTGAGAGAGAGTCAGAATGAAGATTGCGACTTTTATTAATGAACGCGGTGAAGTAGGCAGCTTCTCTGAAAAGGGGCAGGTCTGTCTTTATGAACAGGTCTCCGGTGTTTGGATAAAGAATAAAGAAATACTCCTTGATGTGAACCGGGATATGGGCCTCTCGGACGTAAAAGCCAGGCTGAAAGAGATTGCCACTGGATTGAACGACAACAAGATTCTTCTTGTTGCGGAGACAAGGGGTTTGCTCTGCCTTTTATTTCAAGAGATGGGATTCCGCACATGGACATCCGAGGGATCTTTGTTTGAACAGCTTGATAATGTTGCCCGGAGAGAAAAAGAGGCTGCCAGGAACGATGAACTAAAGCTCAACGAATCTGGAAGGGGCCAGTCTTCTTGCGGTTGCAAAGCAAGGAACCCCTCCTCTCATATTAACAACATCGAAGAACGGATAATCGAACCGATAAAGATCAACAGACCGATACCGGCGCCGATTCTTGTCGGAGACGGCCTTGACGGCTATTATCGGATCAATCTCGCTGAGGTCCTGAAGAACGATCCCGGCCTTAACTCAAAGGAAGTATTAATTCCTTTTATGAACGCTGCCGCGTTTCGCAAATTGGAAATCATCTGCGATCATCTTCCACGATGGTTTTCCCGGGAAATTGATCAACTGAGTTTAAGAACGGAATCAAAAGCGCTTGATGCCTCTGGTCACGGGATAATAGTAATAGTCGTCCCAAAATAGAGTAAGGTGAATACCATGGATAATTCAACGACAACTGGAATCGATGTAGATGCTTTTAAATTAAATTACCGTGACGCAAAAGGCTATCATCATAGGGCTGTACAATTTGCAAAAGAAGGAAAACAGCATGGTTTAATATTCAATATTGCGTCTATAGCCATAGAACGATACCTTATTGCGTTATGTGAACTGTACGGGGAAATGCCCTTCTCTCACAATTATAATAGCCTAATGGATACACTGGAAAGAGTTGTTATTTTCCCTTCGGATTTAAGCAGAGGGATCAAGTCTCTGGATGACATATTCGGAATATGCTCTATCGATGAGTATCATCACGGAATCCCTGAACCGGGCGACGCTGTTCGCGTCCTTTCGATGTGCGACGACATAGCCAAGTTGTTCGATCAAGGAAACGTGGCAGCACTGGTTTAGCGTCAGGCACAGTGCTTCCGCAGTAATGGTGTCTCAAGAAGCTATTCAAGGAGAGTTTGATGAAAAGCACACCGAAAGAGCACCTGCATGGCCCGATGCGCCGGAAAGACCGGGAAATTACCGACCGTTCGGAAATCGACGCAATCATACGTTCGGCGAAGATAATGCATCTCGCGCTCGCCGACAATAATATGCCGTTTCTCGTCCCGGTTTTTTTTGCGTACGACGGCACGGCGCTTTATTTTCACTCAGCGCAGGCGGGGACGAAGATCGGCATTTTGAAGCGCAATAATAACGTCTGTTTCGAGATCAGCATCGATCATGGAATCATCGAGAGCGAATCGCCATGTGATTTCGAAGCGAAACACCGTACCGTGATCGGCATTGGGAAAGCTGCATTTGTGGAAGATGAAGCCGCCAAAATAAAAGCGCTGAATCTTGTTGTTGCGAATTTAACGGATAAAAAGTTCGAATTCCCGAAAGCGAATCTCAACAGCACGGCGGTTCTCCGCATCGATATCGAATCGATAAAAGGAAAGAGGCACGGTTTTTAGTTTCTCCGGCTAACTTAGTCGACAGAGGCAGGTATGGACGGGTTATCGGTTATGCAACATGACAAAACCGGTAGAGGGTGTCAATGTCTTCCCTCTACCGGTACACTATTTCTCAACTACATCTAATCTTTTTTAACATGCACAGACTTCGCAGGCCTTGACTCCACTCTCCGGATTCAGATCATCGATGCCGTGAAAGGTGCGCCGGATCACGTCCATTTGCTGCTCACGCGAGAGTTTTATGAACTTGACCGCATATCCCGAAACGCGGATGGTCAGCATCGGATATTTATCCGGATTGTTCATCGCTTCCATCAAAGTTTCCCGGTCCAGGACGTTGACATTAATGTGATGCCCTTCTTCTCCCATGTATCCGTCAAGCAATCCGGCCAGTTTGGAAATCCTCTCTTTCTCGCCCTTGCCCAGCGATTTCGGGATGATCGAAAACGTATAGGAAATTCCATCCTGAGCGTGTTCGTACGGAAGTTTTGCGACCGAGCACATCGAAGCCACGGGGCCTGACGTGTCCCTGCCGTGCATCGGGTTTGCTCCCGGCGCAAAGGGCTCGCCGGCTTTGCGGCCGTCCGGCGTTGCACCGGTCATCTTTCCGTAGACCACGTTTGAGGTGATTGTCAGGACCGACTGCGTCGGCTCGGCGTTGCGATAGGCTTTGTGGCTCCGAATCTTCGTCATGAACGCCTCGACAAGCCAGGTCGCGATCGAATCCACGCGGTCGTCGTTATTGCCGAAGGTCGGATACGCTCCCTCGATCGCGTAGTCTATTGCAAGTCCATTCTCATCGCGTATGACCTTGACGCGGGAGTGTTTGATCGCCGAAAGGGAATCGGCGGCCACGGATAGGCCTGCGATGCCGCAGGCCAGGAAACGGTGCACGTCACGGTCATGCAAGGCCATTTCAAGCCGTTCATAGCAGTATTTGTCGTGCATGTAGTGAATGATATTCAGCGCGCTGACATAGGTCTTGGCAAGCCAATCGAGCATGGTGTCATACTTCTGCATAACCTCATCATAATTCAGAACGTCGCTGGTAACGGGCTTGATCGTTGGACCGACCTGCGCGCCGGATATCTCGTCCTTGCCGCCGTTGATCGCATACAGCAGCGCCTTGGCAACATTGACCCGCGCGCCGAAGAACTGCATCTGCTTCCCGATTTTCATGCCTGATACGCAGCAGGCTATGCCGTAGTCGTCCCCGTAGTAGCGCCGCATGAGGTCGTCATTTTCATACTGGATCGAACTGGTTTCGATGGAAACGCGTGCGCAGAAATCTTTGAAATGCTGCGGCAGCTTTTCCGACCAGAGGATCGTCAGGTTGGGCTCAGGCGCGGGTCCCAGATTGAACAACGTCTGGAGAAAGCGATAGCTGGTTTTCGTCACCAGGTGTCTGCCGTCCTCGCCCACGCCGCCGATGACCTCGGTGACCCATGTTGGGTCTCCGGAAAACAGTTGATTGTACTCCGGCGTGCGCATGAAGCGCACCATGCGCAGTTTCAAAACAAATTGGTCGATGATCTCCTGGGCCTCGGATTCGGTCATCTTTCCTGCTTGCAATTCGCGCAAGAAATAGATATCGAGAAACGAGGCAACGCGGCCAAGACTCATTGCAGCGCCGTTCTGTTCCTTGACTGCGCCGAGATAGCCGAAGTACAACCACTGGACAGCTTCCAGCGCGGTTTCTGCGGGTCGAGATATATCGAAGCCGTAACCCTTGGCCATGTCCTTCAGCTCCTCCAAAGCGCGGCGCTGTTCGGCGAGTTCTTCGCTCAGGCGTATCGTTTCCTCGGTCGGCACCTCGTTCGCAAGCGACGCATGCTGAGCCTTCTTGTCGGCCATGAGCCGATCGACGCCGTAGAGCGCGACGCGCCGATAGTCACCGATTATCCGCCCTCGTCCGTAAGCATCCGGCAGACCGGTTACGATGCCCGAGCTTCGCGCTTTTCGTATTTCTTCGGTGTAGCCGTCGAACACGCCGTCGTTATGCGTTTTTCGCAAGCCCCTCGACCCGAACAGCTGCTTCACCTCCGGCACGAGTGTGTAGCCGTAGGACTCCAGGGATTTTTCCGCGACAAGAATGCCTCCGAACGGCATGAGCGCCCGCTTAAGCGGCTTGTCCGTCTGCAGGCCCACGATGATTTCGAGTTCCCGATCCACATATCCGGGCCTGTGCGAGGTGATCGTTGACACGACCTCGGTATCGGCGTCCAGAATGCCTTTGCGATTTTCTTCATCCATCAAGGCACTGATCTTTTCCCACAGCTTCAGGGTCTTTGGCGTGGGACCGGAGAGAAATCCTCCGTCTGCATCGTGGGGAGTGAAATTCTTCTGGATAAAATCCCGCACATTCACTTCATCGGTCCAGGCCCCTTGCCTGAATCCCTTCCATGCATTTGTCTCTTTTGCACACATAACGTACCTCCTCATGGTTAATGGATTGTCTCTAATGACGCTGTATTGGTAGTCCTTCTTTTTCGAAAATTTCGAGTACTCCCTGCATCACCTCCTCTGTCGGCGGGTTTGTATGCTCCAAAGTGTACGGAATGCCGAGTTCCTTCCACTTGATATGTCCCATTTGATGAAACGGCAGCACTTCCAGCAAAGCAACGTTCGATAATTGACCCACGAATTTCGCAAGGCCTTTGATATTGTCCGGATCGTCTGTCAGCCCCGGCACCAGAACGAATCGTATCCAGACCGGCTTTTTCATATCAGACAACCGTTTCGCAAACGCAAGCGTGGGATTGATGTCAACGCCGGTTACATTGCGATATATACCCGCGTCGAATGATTTGATGTCCAGCAACACCAGGTCTGTTAGATCGAGTATCTCCTGACTTGCGCAATGCCCGAGGAATCCGGAGGTGTCGAAGGCCGTATGCAGGCCCATTTCCTTACACGCTCTGAGTAACGTGCGCAAATAATATGCCTGGGCAAGCGGCTCACCGCCGCTGAACGTTACACCGCCTCCGCATTTTTTGAGGAATTTAGCTGAGCGTGAAATGCGTTCGATCAGATCTTCCGCACTGACGACCTTGCTGTTCTTCCGGTCCCACGTATCGGGATTGTGGCAATATCGGCATCGCAAAGGACAGCCTGCAAAGAAAACGACATATCTGATCCCGGGGCCGTCCACAAAACCGCCGACTTCTTCCGAGTGAATATGTCCCTGCGGTGATGCTTTACCAGACGATTGCGCATGTATAAGCCCGGTGAGCCCGGCCTTGTCATTTTTTGAGTTGTTTTTCATGAGCCCTCCTCGCGAAACCATGACGGAAGAGTGCCTTGGCGGATGAGCAGAGAAACAGCTTTAGCGCGTGTCGCTTTTGGTATGGAAGTGCGATCCAGCGTGGAAATGTTTACGTGTTGGCGGGGAACTGCTGAGAAAATTCCTGAGTTTTCAGTGACGAGCGATAAATAATTACGACGGCGTGTCGAGAACATACGGAGCCTCCCTTTGTTTGAGTAAAGCCCAGGCGGACGGCTTTACTCTAGGAGGCTTCCCGATGGTTTAATCCATCTCTCTTCCGTCAGAAGCGAATAATATTGAGTTAAAGTGCTTCGACCTGCGGCGACGATTTACTGTTCAGAGCCTGAGGCCATCCGTTATGCATATTTTGCATAACGATAGTACAAATATAAAGTGTTGCTGGTGAATCAACACTTCATCGTGTGGACATGCTTAAATCCGAATATCGTCTTATGCTATCGTTTCAGTTAAATAATCTTACACGGATTCGTGCGGAGACTGCAAATTCATTATATTCATAAGCCGATAAGTTTGAATTATAGATCTTCGGTCCGAGGCAGTTTACCGCATCAATCTCGGCCTAACTTATTTCTTTCGCGTGAATGATAATAAGCCACATCGCGTAAAGAATGCAAATTCATAATATTCATGCATCATGTGAGTGTTGCGTATGTGAAACCGCAAACCACATTGAGTAGCGTGGTATTCCTGTGCTGTTGGAGACTGGCTTTGGAATCGAACCAAATGCAGACCATGCACGGTCTGTACAACGGGCATGAAACCCGTGGCCGGCCCAGCCGACTCAGCCAGTCGAATCAATGCTCTCAGCCCGATACGGCAACTACACCCACACGACCTTGTCGAAATCCTGCATGCCCTCCACAATATGGTTCGTCGTGCCCCGATTGCCCACCTTCAGCGCTGGCTCAAGGTCATAATGCTTCAGGCAGGTTCCGCAGGAATATATCTCCACGCCCAGGTCAGCAATCTCCTTCAGGACGGATACGGCTTCCTCGTTCACTGTGGTCAGTTTCACACCGGCATTCAGAAAGAACATGGTGTGCGGAAGCTGCTTGTAGACTTTCATGGTATCGAGAAACCCTTTCATGAGCTTCTTCCCGAGTTCCTCGTCCTTTCCCAGGCTGTCGGTGCCGATAATGATCATGAGCGTTTTTTTCTTCTGCGCTGGTTCAGTACTAGCTGCTCCGGGTGCTCCACCGGGTTTGCAGGTATAGCCTTTCACGATCTTTACTTTCCAATCCCGCCCCTCCCGCGATTGCTCCACGAACATGCCGTTCTGCACTGCATAACCCCGGAGGTTCAGGGACGCCTCTTCATTGTCCACAAGTACCTCGATGATTCCTTCCTGCGTTTTCGACAAGGCATCATCGGCCATAATCACCGGTGTGGGGCAGCCTTTACCGCGTGCGTCTATCAGCATACGATCTCCTTATGAATCAAACAGCGTATAGCGCCGCGCCGAGAGCCCCCACAATGTCCGGCTCATCAGGCACCAGAACCGCTATCTCCAGCTTGTCGCGCAAAAGCTGCACTATGGCCGTGTTCTTTGCGACCCCGCCGGTGAAGACCACGGAATCTTCAAATCCGACGCGGTGCAGCATGCCGATAAGCCTCTCGACGACCGACAAGTGTACCGCACGGGCAATGTCCCTGGGCGATGTCCCGTGGTTCTTGAGCGAAACGACCTCGGACTCCGCAAAGACGGTGCACATGCTGGTCACCTTTATATCCTCGGAGCCCTGAAGCGCTTCGCTACCGAATTCGGAAAGCGGAATGCCGAGAGACGCGGCCATAATCTCAAGAAATCGTCCTGTACCGGCCGCGCACTTGTCGTTCATCTGAAAGTTTGCAACCTTGCCCTTTTCGTCAAGAGCGATGACCTTCGAGTCCTGGCCGCCCACGTCGAGCACGGTCCTGCACCACGGAAAATAATACCGCGCTCCGAGCGCATGGGCCTTAATCTCGGTTATCACGTCCTCGGCAAAATGCTTTTGCGCCAAGTGGCGTCCATAGCCGGTCGCGATGATCTTCGTGGGATGGTACTGCTTGATCATCTCCAGTGACTGCTTGTGCGGATCGAATCCGCTTTCAGCCACCTGATAGGCATGTAGTTTGCCGTCCTTGAGCGCCGCCGCCTTGATCGTGCGGGAGCCGATATCGATGCCTACCAGCACTTTCTACCCCCGCACTTGTTCGAGGAACGCTTCAACGCGGGTCTGTATCTGGCCCACGTCCTCAGCGGAGTAGTCGGACTCGATAGCCAGGAACGGAATGTTGTTCTTTTCGCAGGCTTCCTTGATCCTGATTGCCTCGATGTTATAAGTGTGGCAGAACTGCAGGCAGTAATGGATCACTCCCTGCGCCTTCGAGTCCTTATATTCCTTAATGACCTGGTCAATGCGCTCATTGTTCGGCGTGAAGCAGGAACAGTCGATCTTCATGTATCGATCAGTAAGGTTCGCAAGCATGCTGTCCATGTTGCCGTCTGTCTCGGACATCAGGTCTTTGAAGTACCGCGTCCCGATGCAGCTTTCCTCGTTCACCACAACAGCGCCCGAGTTCTCGATGATGTTGTGCAGTTTCCAGTTCGGCAGCGCCATGGGCGTTCCGGAGACCAGGATTCGCGGAGCATTCGGCTTGGACACGCCTTCGCCCTTCTTTACCCGTGCATCAAGTTCGTCGCACAGGGCATTCAGCTTCTCGGTAAAACGGACGGGATCGTCGTAGAACGCAATTTGTTCGATCAGGAGACCGTCTTTACCGCTGATCGGTGCGGGCGTGTGGGACCGCAGTGCAGTCAGCCGCTGCAGCGTTTTCCGCTTGGCATTCATGACCTTCGTCGCCCTCTGGAGAGCCTCTATGGTGATCGGCTTCTTGGTCACGTCTTCCATCTTCTTCTTGAAGTCCTTCACTTCTTCGAGCCACATCACGCGGTCCCGCTCCCGCTTCATCTGCGGTATCTCCATGACGTAAGTAGGCACCTCGCGGTCAAGCAACTCCCAGGTTTTCTTCTTGGCGTCGCAGGTGGTCTCGCCGTACACAAAATCGACTGACTGGAAATAGGGGCATATTTTGCCAACCTTGAAACCGTAGGCAGACTTCACCATAGGGCAAATGTTTCGGGGGAGCGTCTTTTCCGCGTCGGGGATGGAGCCCGGCGAGCCTCCGCACAGGCCGAGGCATATCCCGCCTGCGGCAACGATCAGTTCCTCGGGTACGAACACGCAGAAGGTGCCGACCACGGGAGCGCCCTTTTTCTTCGCTTCGAGGATCTCGGCGATCCTGCCGCCGTGAATCTCCGCGATCAGGTTGTCAAAGTAGTCCATGCCCTTCGGACGATTGTCCTGCAAGAGGTACGTTTTCTGATACACATCACCCAGCACGCACCGCATCTTCTCGAACCGCTCGACGTTCATGCCGAGGCTTTTCCACATCTCAGGATATGCCTTCACTTCAAACGACTTGAGTTCCGCCATGTAATGCCTCCGTGTATGAAATTTAACCGGCTGCTGCGGTGCTGATTAACCCGCCTTAGCCGAAACCTGAGGAACTGACTTCATGCCTCTTGCTTATAATTCTTTAAAGGTGATCTTGTACCCCATATTAAATCCGTAGAGGTCCTCACCAAGCGGCTTCCCGTCCGCTTCGGCATGGGGATACATGAAATAGAGCAATTCCCCGGCTTTCGGCGCTGGGTCCAGAACAACATGATCGCCCATACTGAGCTCCACGCGGTTCTCATCAACAGCCCCGAAAAAGTATTCCGCTTTTGCCTTGAGTTCCTCAGGTGTCGGATTTTTTTCAAGCTTGAACTTCAGGACATCCGCAGGATCGACCGCCACCCAGCCGTAACCCGGCAGAAAGAATTCGGCCCAGCAGTGCTGAAACTTGGTGATATCCCCTTCCTTTTCCTTGTGCAACCTTATGCCGTAAATCTCACGGGTCGGAACACCCGAAGCCCGAGCCAGGGCCGTGAACACCGAGTGAATGTCCGCGCACTTTCCGCCCTTCTCAACGAGCAGGCGGTCGATCTCTCCGAGGCCGCAGCCTTTCACATTCGGGTCGCGCCGCATGTTTTCCACAACCCAGTCATAGACCGACCGCGCCTTTGCGAGAACGGTCGTCTTTCCCGTTGTAATGTCCGCCGCAATCTCCTTAACACGCTTCTCCGATTTTCCGAGGCGGCTTAAGTCGAGGTAGGGCTTCATCTCAGTCGGTACCGGCCCTTCAGTCTTCGGGAAGTCCTTCGTTAGCAATTCCTTCCGCGATGCCGTGAAACTATAGGTCAGTTTCCGTTCCGCCATCGGCCCCTTCCATTCAGCATAGAGAGCCATGACCCCGTTCTTTGCTTCTTTGCCGACGCGCTTGGATGTAAAGTTTCCTGCAACATTCACGTCCGTGATTTGCTGGTTGATGTCTGACTGGGGATAAGGAACCCACAGCCGTACTTCTTTTGCATCGGCAGGAGCCTTTAATGAGAACTCAAAGGTCACTGTCCCTTTACGCTCACCGGCAAAGGCAGGTGACGCCGCAAGAATGGCCGTGAACAATCCGATCACAATCTTCTTGAACATTACAAAACCTCCTCGTTTTTATGGAACTTATTTTTCATTTTATTGTGCCGATCCTGCCCGTTCGTTGCGGCTATTTGCCGCGCCTTGCGCGGTCATCCCAAGAAATTCTGCGAGTTCTCTTTTGATTGCCTTCCCCTCGCCCTCTGTGTCGGTGGAAAGCAGCTCCAGCGTCCGGACCTTTCCGGAAAGCACGATGGAATACCGGATCGTCCGGTAGCCGTCTTCAATAGGCTCATCCACAGTCCGCAGCTCCACTTCTTCGAATTCCTTGAGCGGATATTTCTTGCTGGAAGTAAACACGCGGTAGTTTGTCGTCTTTATGACCGCAGCCTTTTCGCGGTCGATCTCGATATTCGTGGTTTTTGATTGCGCAAGGAAAACGACCAGTGAGATGAGCGAGACGAGCAGCAGCGCGCTCAGGAGCGCTTCGACATGCGGGCGGAGAACAGCGACCGCGATGATCGACAGAAGCCCGATCGCGAGAGTGATGAACGCAAGATCCTTGCTTTCCCTATCCTGATGGTGCCACGTGCTTCCGCTGATGCTGATGTCTTTTGCCGTCATATGTCTATTTTCCCCACGGCTCGCGCCGCGCTCAGATTTTGAATTGAGCGCAATCTACCATAGTTTTACCTGATATGTAAAATAGGTTATTCCGATTATACGGACAACATGGATAGGTTTAATCGGTCGTCGGGGAGGATGCTCGGCTGAACGGTCAGGAAGTCGATTTCAGATGGTCGAAGAACAGCGAATACAGGAGCGGAAGCGCACGTTTCTTGTGAGTTGTTATATAGAACATCCGCTTCATGGGCGGGATATCCAGCCTGATTTCCTTCAAGAGTTTGTGTTTCAGCTCTTCCGTAACAGCGAACCGCGAAAGAATGGTTATGCCGAGGCCCACGACAGCGGCCTGTTTGACCGCGTCGGTGGAACCGAGGATGCCCGCCACATTCACATTCTTGCAGGAGAACCCCTGGCCCTGAAGCAATTTTTCAGCCTCGCGCCGCGTGCCCGACCCTTCTTCACGAAGAACCATGGGATATTTGCACAGGTCTTTCAGAAAAATCTTGCTGTTGCTGATGACCGACGGCGCGGCCACGAAGATAAGTTCGTCCTCCAGAAAGGGCGTATAGTTTATCTGTGCATCCGTAATCTTTGAGCCCACGATGCCCAGGAGAAGGTGATGCGACATAACCTGCTGCACGATCTCCTGCGAATCACCGACACGCACCTGAAAAGAAACGCCCGGGTGCTTCCGCTTGAAATCAGACATCCGCTCCGGCAGCAGATAGGTGCCGGGGATGGTGCTGGCACCGACGATCAATTCACCGGCGACCTCTTTCTTGAATTGCCCAAGCACGCTCCGGACGCTGTCAGCCCGTTCAACAATGTCCAGCGCAAGGTTGTAGAGAGCGTCCGCCTCTCTGGTGGGCATGATCTTCTTGCCGAGCCGCTCGAACAGGCCGCAGTCCAACTCACGTTCCAGAGTCTTGATGTGTTCGCTGATGGTCGGTTGGGCGAGATGAAGCTCATGCGATGCTTTGGAAAAGCTCTTGTTCTTGAATACCGACAAGAATACCCTGAGATGATGTAATTCCATGGCCAGCAGCATCCTCCATATTAATCCGAAGGATAGCATCTGCGCTATCATGAGTCAAATTATAAATCGTAAAGATATACGCCAATACTCTACGTTAACGTCACTGATTCCGAATAAGTATTTAGAGTTAGACACTGAAGAACATAGGCTGAAACATTATGGTTGTATTAGAAATGAAACTTCAAGACCTTCAGGAGGAAGTTGCTGTTGACAGAAAACTACATCACAAAATGCAGCGATACAAAAATGAAATTGCTATACGTTTCGCAAAACACAAAGAACAGGCCCCCGGTCGCCCGAGGGCCTATGATTGTTTCGCGATGTCACTGTACCAGTTGATGTACCAGTAGAGGCATTCAAAGCGGTTAGTTTAACGTCCTTGACTGCCTTTTCCGGCCTTCCTTTTGGGAACCAAGTTATTGAAAGTTCAACAATCGCCAAAATCCTTCATTTTTCAGGCTCGTCTGGCAGTCTTGGGGTCAGGGGTTCGATCCCCCTCAGCTCCACCAAGTTTTCAACGGGTTGACTTTCAATAGTCGACCCGTTTTCATTGGACTGTTCAACCATATCCATATCTCATGCACAGCTTTTCGAATAACACTGCTTCAAAGTGCTCAAGATTCTGTTCGAGCTTGTCTCTTTCAGGTGGTTTTGCGCTAGGGGCTCAAACCCTACTGCTTTAGATCTGCCTGCAACTGTTCGACAAGGTGAATGTTAACTCTCAGCAGCAAGTGGCCCGAGCTCGACAGCTTCCACATTTTCGCTGTCGCCTGATAGCAGGACTTCCCGATTATGCAAGCGGATGATATAGCCCTTGACCTCTGCCGACGCCTGACTGCCTTTTATAAAGACGATTTTCTCGGCATTTATTTAAATAAATCTTCCCTCAAACTACCCACTTTCCCAGTTTGTCCCGCAATCGTTCCATGCACACGCCTGATTTTTCCCCTAAGCCTGCCTTAATAAAACTGTGAAAACGCGCAATTCAGCTGCCATACATTTACAGCCTTTAATTCCATCTGAAAGGGGTTGTTTTGATGGGATGCATTTTAAAAACGGTCAAAAACCCGAATGTTGGTAATTTCACCTACCGTATTTTATATAAAACGCAATTTTAATTATGTTACAAATTGTAATTATAATATTATAAAACATTTTTATATGTAGCAAAGTATGTTTAACGATTTGTTTATGAAGGCATATTTCTCTCGTATCTTTTTGTGACATAAATTTAATGTTGTGAAATAAAAAAATGGAATGTTTGTTGCTATGTAGGCTAGGTAGGATATAGGAGTTTTAATAGCCTCGGCGGCTTGATCGTCCTGATGGAAATGGATTATCTCCGGGCGCGCATCAAGGCGTCAGCGTTTTCAAGATTGGGCAGTAATTTTCTTCCTTGCGAGAATCCTTGACTAAGGAGAAAGGGGGTGTTAATGGGGAAAAGAGGCAATAGCAGCACAATGTAGCAAATCGGGATGTCGATTGCGGTTGCATCGACATCAATCAGTAACCAGTAACACTTCAGGTTTTGTATGTTAAAAACACTAGGAGGATCAAAATGAAAAGTTTAAGAATAAGCATTCTCGTCATTGCCGCGGCCCTTATGATTATGGGTGTTGCCGGCACGACTTACGCGTTCCATGACGGCGGCGTCGCAACCTGCGAAAGCTGCCATACCATGCACGAATCATT
>Ga0209415_10000231_pt1 | contig 96222 bp, 92 predicted proteins | sample PeaSoiSIISIP2007_FD_187696 | JGI IMG/M metagenome (GOLD analysis project Ga0209415, IMG submission 187696) | Peat soil microbial communities from Weissenstadt, Germany - SII-SIP-2007 (SPAdes) (version 2) | ecosystem: Environmental > Terrestrial > Soil > Wetlands > Peat | place: Germany... | reverse complement strand
GTGACCGGCACGATTCTGCTTGCCATTGCCATTGCCGACGGGCCGGACCTGATCCGCCGGCTCTCCGATGCCACGCGAATGCCTGCCGTGCGCTTGCGCCCCTCGGGTCCGCGCTCGTCTTAGGGACGATCAACTATCCTGACGTACGGTGCGGGCCAGGGTCAGCACATCGACGCTGGCGGCGCCCGCGCGGCGCAGCACGCGCGCGCATTCCGCCACGGTGGCGCCGGTGGTGAGGACGTCGTCGATGAGCAGGATTCGCTTGCCCGCGACCGCGCGCCCCGGCCGAAGCGCGAAGGCGCCGGCAACATTGCGCCGCCGGGCCGCCGAGTTGCGCTTGCCCTGGCTCGGCGTGCGGCGGCGGCGGACGAGCCAGTCGGCGCCGACCGGGAGCGCGCTGACCTTGGCCAGCGCATGCGCCAGCACCGCCGCCTGGTTGTAGCGCCGGGCGAAGAGCCGGGTCCAATGCAGCGGCACCGGGATCAACACATCGGCCTCGGCCAGAAGCCTCGCCCCGGCGCGGCGCATCCAGGCGCCGAAGGCCGGCGCCAGATGCAGCCGGTCGCCATGCTTGAAGGCGAGGATGAGCCGCCGGCTTTCCTCGTCATAGCGCAAGGCCGCCCGCGCCCGGGCGAAGGTGGGGTGCTCGCGCGCGCAGCCGCCGCACAGCGATTGCGGTCCCAGCTCGTAATCGAAGGGCAGCCCGCAACAGGCGCAGCAGGGCTCGCCGAGGAAGGTGATGCTGCGCCAGCATTGCGCGCACAACGCCCCCGCCGCGCCGACCGCAACGCCGCAGCGCAGGCAGCGCGGCGGCAACAGCAGATCGAGCGCCGCGCCGACGAGGCGCCGCAGAGCCGAGGCCTGCGCGAGGGTGAGCATGCGATGATGCTCCGCGGCGTCGTGCGGGTTGTCAACCGGGAAGGGGGAAGACATCGGCGCGAAAGCCTGGCATCTTCGATGTCCGTTCCAACCGCGAGGAGTCTCGCCATGAAGTTCTACGATTGCACCATCGCGCCGAGCCCGCGGCGGGTGCGGATTTTTCTCGCGGAGAAGGGGATCACCGTACCCACGGTGCAAATCGATTTGCGCAATCGCGAGCAGCTCGGCGACGCCTTCCGCGCCGTCAATCCGGATTTGACGGTTCCGGTGCTGGAGCTCGACGACGGCACGCGCATCGCCGACATCTTGGGCATCTGCCGCTATTTCGAGGAGGTGCAGCCGGCGCCGCCGCTGATGGGCAGCGGCGCGGAAGAGAAGGCGCTTATCGAGGCGGGACAAGGTTGGTGCGACCGCGATGGCTTCTATGCGGTGATGGAGGCGTTCCGCAACAGCACGCCCGGCTTCAAGGGCCGCGCGCTGCCCGGCCCGGTCGATTACGAGCAGATCCTCGCCTTGGCCGAACGCGGGCGCGAGCGCGTGATGCATTTCTTCGAGCGGCTCGATGCGCGGCTGGCGACGAGCGAATTCGTCGCCGGCCCCGGCTACTCCATCGCCGACATCACCGCGCTGGTGACGATCGATTTCGCGCGCTGGCCCAAATTGAAGCCGGCGGAGAGCTTGTCGCATCTCCAGCGCTGGTACGACCGCGTCAGCGCCCGCCCCAGCGCCAAGGCGTAGCCGCCGGCATCGCGGCACGCCATAGTGCCGCCATGACCAATCTCGCGGTGTTCGATCTGCGCGCCCATCGCCGCCATCGCGCGCGCGCGGCGGGGCGGACGGGCGCCGATTTTCTTTTCGTCGAAGCGGCCGAACGGCTGGCGGGGCGGCTCGACGATATCCGCCGGCGCTTTCCCCGCGCCCTCGATCTGGGCTGCCGCGACGGGGTGATGGCGCGCGCGCTCCAGGGCCGCGGCGGCATCGAATTTCTGGTCGCGGCCGATGCGGCCCTCGCGTTCGCGCGGCTGGCGCCGCCGCCGCATTTGGTCGCCGAGGCCGAGGCGCTGCCCTTTGCGCCCAATTCCTTCGATCTGATCGTGAGCAATTTGGCGCTGCATTGGACGAACGATCTGCCGGGCGCGCTTTTGCAGTTGCGCCACATGTTGCGCCCGGATGGCTTGCTGCTCGCGACCTTGTTGGGCGGCGAGACGCTCGGCGAGCTGCGCCGCGCGCTGATGGAGGCGGAGCTTGCCGAGGAAGGCGGCGCCGGCCCGCGCGTCTCGCCCTTCGCCGAATTGAAGGATTTGGGCGGCCTCTTGCAGCGCGCGGGCTTCGCGCTTCCCGTCGTCGACGGCGATGTGATCGAGGCGACTTATCCCGACGCGCTCGCGCTGATGCGGGAGCTGCGCGCGATGGGCGAGAGCAATGCCGTCGCCGAGCGGCGGCGCGCCTTCACCCGCCGCGCCACAATGGCCCGCGCCGCGGCACTCTATCGCGCGCTCTTCGCGGGTCCCGACGGCCGCATCCCCGCGCGCTTCGAACTCATCACCTTGACCGCCTGGGCGCCCGATGCGAGCCAGCCCAAGCCCGCGCCGCGCGGCAGCGGCACGATCAGCCTTGCCGACGCGCTCGGCAACACGCCATCATCGCCGCCATGAGCAAGGCCTTTACCAAAGAGACCGAGGCCGAGGACGCGCTGCCGGAGGACGAGGGCGCGCTGCCGGCGGGCGTCAAGAACTACATGACGCCCATCGGCTTCGCGCGGATGCAGGAGGAGCTGCGGCAATTGGCGCGCATCGAGCGGCCGCAGGTGGTCGAGACCGTCGCCTGGGCCGCCGGCAATGGCGACCGCTCGGAGAACGGCGATTACATCTACGGCAAGCGCCGGCTGCGCGAGATCGACCGGCGCATCCGGTTCCTGACCAAGCGCCTGGAGGCCGCCTCGGTGGTCGATCCCGCCGCGCAGAGGAACCGCGACCAGGTGTTCTTCGGCGCCACCGTCACCTATGCGCGCGAGGGGGGCGACGAGCACACCATCACCATCGTCGGCATCGACGAGGCCGATTTGGAGCGCGGCCAGGTGAGCTGGATCTCGCCCATCGCCAAGGCGCTGATGAAGGCGCGTGAGGGCGACACGGTGGCGCTGCGCACGCCGGCGGGCATCGAGGCGATCGAGGTGGTGGCGATCCGCTACGGCGCGGCGTGAGGGCGGCTGGGGACGGAACTTATCCGGGCCTTGTGAAAGCCGGGGAAAAGCCTAGTTTCAGCGCGCGCGGAAGGCCTTGGCCGCGGCGCGGCTGAGGATAAGGCGGCGCATTTCCCTGGCCCCGATGGGGATGGTTAATTGCTTGATCGCCCGGCGCCTTCCTGGTTCAAATCCGCAGCTCCCGTGATCCGAGAGAAGCCGTGCCCGAGCCCTTCATGAGCTTGTTCCCGCAGGATGCGCAAGGCGCCGCCGCGAGCCGGCCGGCGCGCGAGACGGATAGCGTGCTCAACCCGCGCGAGGCGAATACCGGCATTCTGCCCTATCAGCAGATCAAGGCGATGCTGCGCGAGCGCTACATCCTCGGCAGCACCGAGATCGTGCCGGAGCAGTTGCAGCCCGCGAGCATCGATCTGCGCTTAGGATCCATCGCCTACCGCATCCGCGCGAGTTTTTTGCCGGGGCCGCAGACGAGCGTGATGGACAAGGTCAAGGAGCTCGACGGCTATCCCATCGACTTGAGCCAAGGCGCGGTGTTGGAGCGCGGCTGCGTCTATGTCGTGCAGCTCGCCGAGGCGCTGCGCCTGCCCGCCAGCAGCGGCGTCACCGGCTTCGCCAATCCCAAGAGCTCGACGGGCCGGCTCGACGTGCTCACGCGCCTCATCACCAATCACGGCCAGGCCTTCGACCGGGTCGAGCGCGGCTATGACGGCCCGCTCTTCGTCGAGATCGCGCCGCGCACCTTTTCGATCGTCGTGCGCCAGGGCACGCGGTTGAACCAGCTCCGCTTCCGCCGCGGCTCGCCCTCGATCGCATCCTCGGAGTTCCAGCGCCTGAGCCGCGCGGGCATGCTCATGCTCGGCGGCGAGGATGCGGCGGCGGGCGCGAACATCAAGGAAGTCGAGAACATGGCGGGGGTGACGATCGACCTCGCCGGCCGCGCGCCCGACGCCATCGTCGGCTACCGCGCCAAGAAGCACACCGACCGCATCGACATCGACCGCGTCGCCGCCTACGAATCGGAAGATTTCTGGGAGCCCATCCGCCAGCCGAAGAGCGGCGCGATCATTCTCGATCCCGACGATTTCTACGTCCTGGTGACGCGCGAGGCGGTGCGCGTGCCGCCGGATCTCGCCGCCGAGATGGTGGCGTATGACACCGCGGTCGGCGAGTTCCGCGTGCACTATGCCGGCTTCTTCGATCCCGGCTTCGGCTGGGAGATCGCCGGCGGCGGCAGCAAGGCGGTGCTCGAAGTGCGCTCGCACGAAGTGCCGTTCATGCTCGAGCACGGCCAGACCGTGGGCTGGCTGCGCTACGAGCGCATGGCCGCCCGCCCCGACCGCCTCTACGGCGCCGCCATCGGCTCGAGCTACCAACACCAGGGCCTGGCGCTGGCGAAGCAGTTTAGGGTGGGGGGGCGGTAGGGGTGAGGGTGGAGGTCACGACCATCTCGATTTTGTTGATGCCCATTTTCTGACCGCGCGGTTCGATTACCGATCGAAAATCAGTGGTCGGTGGATGATGGTGTAGGGGTTATCCGAAGCTCTAAGAAGAAACCGCTCCGTCTGCTGAGACGCGCGAATCTCACGCCTAATCAATTGCACGAACTTTTGCCATTCATTCCTTGTTGTCTTTTGGCCGCGCCATGCCACCATAAAATCAAAATAGGCTCCGTGTCGAAATAGGCGAAGTGGAAAGCGAACAGTCTTATAGGCCCCTATCAGAATACCGTAGCGCAAGTAAGGGTGGACCTGCTTGTGCGTTGCAGCTTTGGCGCTGTACGTGATCGCGTCATGTGTGGTAATTGAAGCCAGCTTACATTCGATCACCACCCTTGGAATCCACGTGCCATCGGTACGGTTTTCTATTACGAGAACATCAGTCTGGTAAGCTTCAGGAGTCCGATGCTCGATTGGCTTATTTGCTTGATATCCGAAAACCTCGTTTCGATAGGGAAGCTCCTTTTTACAGATTGCTTCGTATTTCGGCTTATGCCGTTGGGTAACTGACCACGAATCATTCAGGCGCTTACAAACAGATAATGCCCAAGTGTCCTCGCGCAGCGGCATCCGGTCACTCGCCGTTGTTGCTTTCGTGAGCCTGTGCCAAGCAAACGATTCGATCCATTAGTTTACGCGCTCGTCTTGGTCGTTCGGTTAGCCACCATCCTGGCGCATTTTCTAAGCCGTGACTGTCCACTCAGCTTTTTTAGCGCGCTAATCATCTGTATGAGATGAGGCGCGAAAGACGAGGTATTGAAGTCGTCCCCACTTTCTGCGAATTGGAATGCGAAATAGACCTCCATCTCAGGCGTTGGTACGCGCATTACATCCAAATATGACATGCAGCTCTCTGTGAGCAATCCTCGCAAATCAACGTCGTTAATGGCCAAAAAATCTTCGGAATCCCGATCGGCATGTTTCAGAAAATTTGCGGGCTTATCACGGCGCCAAAAGTGCTTCATCTCATCGTCAGGCGAGATCCTCAAAGTGAATTTGCTATCATCGTCCATTTCCGCGACCTGCGTGATGATTTTCCAAAGCTCCGTTCCTATCAGCCCCTCCTTCTCCCAATCTGAAAGGGTGCCCTTCCTCAAAGCATTGGCAACGCCTAGAACATTCGCGCGCAATTGACCTGCGAGCGCACTCTTGCCCCTGCGCTTGAGAATGTCGCGCAAAATTTTATATGCCGCCGATGCTACGGTATAAGTTGCAAGCTTGTCTTCTTGCGAAAAAAACATTCGTATGGCGGCATCGATCTGCCGTCTCGCGGCTGCGAGCTTAGAAATTTGTAAATCTGCTTTCTGGTGCCTCATGCTTCTCATACACCCCGAATCACGATACCGGAGCAGCCAAAAATATGTTTTGTCTCGGCGGGCTGCGCCCGTTCAATTTCGTGCCGCTCCTTCCGAACCGTTCGGCTGATTTTCTCTGGTCGCCTAGACCACGATTCGATCAGCTGCGCTCACACTTTTTCGTCATTGCCGGACTTGTTCCGGCAATCCATGGACCCGCGGGTCAAGCCCGCGGGCGACGATAGGGTAGGGCAATGCGACCTGGTCGGATCGCGGTCTCCTAGATCACATCCCTGAACATCGCGACCGGCGTCTTGTCAGGCTTCGGCGCGCGCGCCGGCGTGCGCTAGCACGGATTGCGGTCGGTCAAGGAAGGCCCGGTCGTGGGCGGGCACGCCCACGCACCATCCGTGCATCTCAGCACTTTGTCTCTGCCGCCGGTGCGAACGTGGATTGTCCCCCCATCCCGCACCTGAGTACCGTAACTCTTGTCGGAATCCAGCATATCGACCCGGCAACCGCCGCTTGCGATAATGCCTTGGTCCTCCTCGGGCGCGGCGGCGCCCTTTGCCGGCGGCGCCGGCGGTTTTTGCTGCGCGGCGGCGAGGCTCGCCGCGAGCAGCAAGACACTCGCGAGCAACACAGTCGCTTTGCCAGAAATGCCGCTCATTTTCTCTCCCGCGCTATTCCGATGCGACGGGATGGTGAACCAATTCGGCCGCTCGGACAAGGCGCGCCCTAAATCACGTCGCGCAGCATCGCGATGAGCGGCTTGTCGGCCTCGGGCATGGCGTAGTCCGCGAATTTCGCCTTGCGCACCCAGGCGAGTTGCTGGCCTTCGCGCGCCGTCACGGTGCCCTGCCAGCGGCGGCAGAGATAGAGCAGCAGCACGACGTGGAAATCTTCGTACGCGTGCGAGGCGAAGGTGTAGGGCGCCAGGCATGCGGCTTCGACGTCGATGCCCAATTCCTCGCGCAATTCGCGGATGAGCGCGGCTTCCGGCGTCTCGCCCGCGCCGATCTTGCCGCCGGGGAATTCCCACAAGCCCGCCATCGGCTTGCCCGCGGGGCGCTGCGCCAGGAGCACGCGGCCGTCGGTGTCGATGAGCGCGACGCAAACCACCGCCAGCGGCGGCTCAGCTCCGATAGCTGCCATTGATGTCGATGTAGCGGTGCGTCAGGTCGCAGGTCCACACCGTCCACTGCCCGCGGCCGATGCCGAGATCGACCGCTATCGCGATGTCGCGGCCGGCCATGTGGCGCGCCACCGGCGCCTCGTCATAGCCCGGCGCGGGCTCGCCGCGCTCGGCGATGGTGACGCCGCCCACCGCGATCGAAAGCCGGTCGCGGTCGGCCTTCTCGCCGGCCTTGCCCACGGCCATGACGATGCGCCCCCAATTGGCGTCGCCCGCGGCGAGCGCGGTCTTGACCAAGGGCGAGTTGCCGATGGCAAGGCCGATCCGCCGCGCCGCCGCCGGCGAGGCCGCGCCCTTGACCGTGATGGTGACGAATTTCTCCGCGCCTTCGCCGTCGCGCACGATCTGCTGCGCCAGCGAGACCATGACCTCGTCGAGCGCGCGGCGGAAATCCTTGAGGCGCGGATCGCTCGCGCTGGCGACGCGCTTATGCCGCGCCGCGCCCGTTGCGATGAGCAGCAGCGTGTCGCTGGTGGAGGTGTCGCCATCGACGGTGATCGAATTGAAGGAGCGCTCATTCGCCGGCTTTATGAGCGCCTGCAGCACCGAGGCCGGCAGCGCCGCATCGGTGAAGACATATGCCAACATCGTGCCCATGTCCGGCGCGATCATGCCCGAGCCCTTGGCGATGCCGTTCAAGGTGATTCGCGTGCCGTCGATCATCGCCGTCGCCGTCGCGCCCTTGGCGAAGGTGTCGGTGGTCATGATCGCCTGCGCCGCCTCGCCCCAGCGCGCCTCGTCGGCGGCGGCGATCGCTTCGGGCAGGTTCGCTATGATCTTCTCCGCCGGCAGCGCCTCGCCGATGACGCCGGTCGAGCACACATAGATCTCGCGCGCGGGACAACCCAAGAGGCGCGCCGCGGTCCGCGCCGTCTCCTCGACCGCGCGGCGGCCCTTCTTGCCGGTGAAGACATTGGCGTTGCCGGAATTGACGATGATGGCGCGCGCCTTGCCGTGCGGCAGGCAGTGCCGGCACCAATCCACCGGCGCGCCCGGTGTCAGCGAGCGGGTGAAGACGCCGGCCACGCGGCTGCCGGGCGCGAGCAATGCCACCATGAGGTCGCGGCGGCCGGGATAGCGGATGCCGCAATGCGCCGTCGCGAGCCGCACCCCCGCGATCGGCGCCAACTCGGGAAAGCCTGTGGGCGCGAGCGGCGAGACGCTGTCGGGCATGGAAGCGGTGTCTATTTCCCTTGGCCGAGATCTTGGGTTGCCGGCGCGAGCCGCGGCACGCCCAGCGCCGGCGGCCCGCCGGGCGCAACCCCGGCCAGCGGCGGCGCCAAGGCCGGAGCGCCGGGGGCCGGCGCGCCCGCCGGCGGCTGCGGCGGTATGGGCGAGCCGTCGGGACGGAAGACCTCGATCTTGCTCGCGGATGCCAGCTCCTTGAGCCGGGCGTTGCCGAGCTCCTGCGCCATTTCCTGCGCCAGCTTGGGCGCGATCTGCTCATAGCTCGGCGCGGTGCCCTCGCGCCGGTCCTCGAGCTTGATGACGTGCCAGCCGAACTGGGTCTTGACCGGCGTCTTGGTGTACTCGCCCTTCTTGAGCTTGAAGGCGGCGTCGGCGAAATCCTTCACCATGTCCTGGCGCGAGAACCAGCCGAGGTCGCCGCCCGAGGCCTTGCCGGCGGGATCGGTGGTCTTGTCCTTCGCCAAGGTGGCGAAATCGGCGCCCTTGTTGAGCTCGGCGATGACCGCCTTGGCCTCCTCTTCGCTCGGCACGAGGATGTGGCGCGCCTCGACTTCCTCCTGCGCCGGCGAGGATTTGACGTATTGGTCGTAGCGCGCGTGCAGCTTCTGCTCGGTGACCTCCTTTTTTATCATGCCGCCGAAATACGCCTGCTGGAGGACCTGGTCGGTGGCGAATTCGGTGCGGATCTTGACCAAGGGGTCGTCGGCGAGCTTCGCCTTCCGCGCGGCTTGCGCCACGAGCGTCATGTTGACGAGCTCGTTCACCAGCCGGGGATAGAGCTGCTCCATCGGCTGCTTCTGGATCTCCGGCGGCAGCATCGCCTGCAGCACCTGGAGCTGGGAGCGGTGGAGCGGGGTGCCGTTGACGCGCGCCACCACCGGGTCGTCGCTCGCCGCGGCGGCCGGCGCACTCTGCAGCGCGTCCTTGCGTTGCGCCGCGGCGGGCACGGCGACGAGGCAAGCCATGAGGACGAACAGCGCGCGATTCGCCATACAAGAATCCTTTCAAACTAGCTTTGCGGCGCGTTGGAGGACGGCGCTGCCGCGCCCGCTTAAAGCACATCGAACCCCCCGGAACAAGCGGCGAACCGTCGCGCCCGCACGCTGCGCCAGGGGTGCGGGCGAGGCCGGGCGCGCCGCGCCTGCGAATTGACAGCCGCGGGCGCCGACCCTATCTCTCAGCCTGTCGCCGCAGCGACACTGCCCGCCTGCCCGCATCGTTCTGAGGTGTTGATGATCGGCACTCTAGCCCGGCGACTGTTCGGCTCTGCAAACGATCGTTACATCAAGTCGCTTCACTCGCTGGTCGCCGAGATCACCGAGCTGGAGCCGATGCTCGCCGCCCAGTCCGACGAGGAGCTGACGGCGCGCACGGCAATGCTGCGGCAGCGCCACGCCGACGGCGAATCGCTCGACGATCTCCTGCCCGACGCCTTCGCCACGGTGCGCGAGGCCGCCAAGCGGACATTGGGCCAGCGCCATTTCGACGTCCAGCTCATGGGCGGCGTCGTCCTCCACCGCGGCATGATTTCGGAGATGAAGACCGGCGAAGGCAAGACCCTGGTCGCGACCCTCCCGGTCTATCTCAACGCGCTCGGCGGCAAGGGCGTTCACGTCGTCACGGTCAACGACTACCTCGCCCACCGCGACAGCGAGTGGATGGGGCAGATCTATCGCTTCCTCGGCCTCACCGTCGGCTGCATCGTGCACGGGCTCGAGGATCACGAGCGGCGCGAGGCCTATGCCGCCGACGTGACCTACGGCACCAACAACGAATTCGGCTTCGACTACCTCCGCGACAACATGAAGTTCCGGCTCGAGGACATGGTGCAGCGGCCGTTCAGCTATGCGATCGTCGACGAGGTCGACTCGATCCTCATCGACGAGGCGCGCACGCCGCTCATCATCTCCGGGCCGGCCGAGGATTCCTCCGACCTCTATCGCCAGGTCGACAAGCTCATCCCGCGCCTCGCGCCCGAGGACTACGAGAAGGACGAAAAGCAGCGCACGGTGACGCTGACCGATTCGGGCGTCGAGAAGCTGGAGGCGGCGCTCGGCGAGGTCGGCTTGCTCAAGACCGGCACGCTCTACGACATCCACAACGTCGCGCTCGTCCATCACGCCAACCAGGCTCTCCGGGCGCACAAGCTGTTCGCGCGCGACACCGACTACATCGTCCGCGACGACAAGATCGTCATCATCGACGAGTTCACCGGCCGCATGATGGAAGGGCGGCGCTACTCGGAAGGGCTGCACCAGGCGCTCGAGGCCAAGGAAAACGTCACCGTCCAGAACGAGAACCAGACGCTCGCCTCGATCACCTTCCAGAATTATTTCCGCCTCTATCCCAAGCTCGCGGGCATGACCGGCACGGCGATGACCGAGGCGACCGAGTTCGCCGAAATCTACAAGCTCGACGTCATCGAAGTTCCGACCAACGAGCCCTGCATCCGTATCGACAACGACGACGAGGTCTATCGCACGGCGCGCGAGAAATACGAGGCCGTTCTGACCCAGATCCTGGAATGCCGCGCGCGCAACCAGCCCGTGCTGGTCGGCACCGTCAGCATCGAGAAGTCGGAGGCGCTCGCCGAGCTCTTGAAGAAGCGCAAGATCGCGCACAACGTGCTGAACGCGCGCTACCACGAGCAGGAAGCCTATATCATCGCCCAGGCCGGGCGGCCCGGCGCCGTCACCATCGCCACCAACATGGCCGGCCGCGGCACCGACATCCAGTTGGGCGGCAACCTCGATCTGCGCTTGAAGCAGGATCTGGCCGCCATCGCCGAGCCGGCGGCGCGCGCGGCGCGCGGCGCGGAGATCAGGGCCGAGATCGCCGCCGCGCACGAAGCGGTGGTGCAGGCCGGCGGGCTCTTCGTCATCGGCAGCGAGCGCCACGAGAGCCGGCGCATCGACAACCAGCTGCGCGGCCGCTCCGGCCGCCAGGGCGATCCCGGCGCCTCCAAATTCTTTGTCTCGCTCGAAGATGACCTCATGCGCATCTTCGGCTCCGAGCGCATGGACGGCATGCTGCAGAAGCTCGGCCTCAAGGAGGGCGAGGCCATCATCCATCCCTGGGTGAACAAGGCGCTCGAGAAGGCGCAGCAGAAGGTCGAGGCGCGCAACTACGAAATCCGCAAGCACCTCCTCCGCTTCGACGACGTCATGAACGACCAGCGCAAGGTCGTCTATCAGCAGCGCCGCGAGATCATGAGCGCCAAGGACATCAGCGCCATGATCGTGGACATGCGGCACGAGGCGATCGAGGCAATGGTCGACCGCACCGTCCCCGCGAACGCGCTGCCCGACCAATGGGACACCGCCGGGCTTCATGCCGAATGCGTGCGGCTTCTGGGGGTCGACCTGCCGGTGGCGGAATGGGCCAAGGAGGAGGGTATCGCCGACAACGAGATCCGCGAGCGCATCATTCAAGCGGCCGACGCCAAGATGGCGCAGAAGGCGGCGAATTACGGCCCCGACATCATGCGCCTGGCCGAGCGCAGCCTGCTTCTCCAGCTCCTCGACCAGACCTGGAAGGAGCATCTCCTGTCGCTCGACCATTTGCGCCAGGGCATCAACCTGCGCGCCTATGCCCAGCGCGATCCGCTGAACGAGTACAAGCGCGAGGCGTTTCAGCTCTTCCAGGACATGCTGGTGGCGCTGCGCGAGGCCGTGACCAGCATGCTCTGCCACGTCGAGCTGCGCGTGCAGCGCCCGGAGGAGGAGTTGGCGCCGCCGCCGCGGCCGCGGGCGCTCATCGAGAGCCGCGAAGACCCGGCCCTGGTCGAGGCGATGCGCCTAGAGCGCGCCGAGCGCGGCGGCAACGGCGCCGGCACCGCGGTCGCCACGGCGGCCTCGCCCTGGGCGCGCACGCCGCGCAACGCGCCCTGCCCCTGCGGCTCCGGCAAGAAATTCAAGCACTGCCACGGCCGCGCCTGAGGCGGAGCCGGCGCCGCCCCGCCGCTCATTACAGAGATTTAATCGCGGCGAAGGCGCGGCGTAATGCGCAGCGCCCAATTCTCTTGCTATGCGAGTGCCGCTGCATTGCGGCGCGGCGCGACGTTAGCACTAACGGTTCCCATGCGAGGAGGTCTTCCCATGTCCTTTCCATTCCAATCGGCCGGCCGGCGGACAGGCGCCGTGGGGCGGGTGCGCGCCGCTACCTTCGCCGCCGGCGTCGGCTTGGCGCTGGCGCTGGCGCCGCTCGCGCAGGCGCAGACGGCAATGCCCGCCGCCCCCGCGGCGATGCCTCAGCTCCCCAGCCTTGCGCCGCTGGTGAAGCGGGTGCTCCCGGCGGTGGTCAACATTTCGGTCACCATGACGGCGCAGGGCGGCCACGGCTTCGAGGGTCCGGTTCCCAACTTCCCGGGTTCGCCCTTCGATGAGTTCCTGCGCCGCTTCTTCCAGCAGCAGCAACAGCAGGACCAGGACGACGAGCAGGGCGACAACAGCCCGATGCCCGCCCCGCACCCGCATCTGCAACGCATGGCGCTCGGCTCGGGCTTCATCATCGACCCCTCGGGCTATGTCGTGACCAACAACCATGTCGTCGAGCATGCCGGCAAGGTCGAGGTCATCCTGCAGGACAACACCCGGCATCCGGCCAAGGTGATCGGGCGCGACCCCAAGACCGATCTGGCGCTCTTGAAGATCGACGTCGATCATCCCTTGCCCGCTGTCGGCTGGGGCAACAGCGACGCGGCGCAGGTCGGCGACTGGGTGCTGGCGGTCGGCAATCCCTTCGGGCTCGGCGGCACGGTGAGCTCGGGCATCATCTCGGCGCGCGGCCGCGACATCCATTCCGGGCCCTATGACGACTTCCTGCAGATCGACGCCTCGATCAACCGCGGCAATTCGGGCGGTCCGACCTTCGATCTCGCGGGCCGGGTGATCGGCATCAATACCGCGATCTATTCGCCCAATGGCGGCTCGGTCGGCATCGGCTTCGCCATTCCCGCGAGCCTTGCCCAGCCGGTGATCGACCAGCTCAAGGAGCATGGCAAGGTCGAGCGCGGCTGGCTCGGCGTGCAAATCCAGCAGGTGACGCCGGAGATCGCCAAGAGCCTCGGCCTGCCCAAGGACGCAGGCGCCCTCGTCGCCGACGTGACGAAAGACGGACCCGCGGCCAAGGCCGGCTTCCACCAGGGCGACGTGATCCTGTCCTATGACGGGCACGACATCGCCACAGTGCGCGACCTGCCGATCGCCGTCGCCGAGACCCCCGTCGGCAAGACCGCCGAGGTCAAGGTCTGGCGGGCCGGCCACGAGGACACGCTGTCGCCCGTCGTCGGCGCGATGCCGGAGAACCCGCAGGTGGCGCAGAACGAGGAGGAGGGCGGCCAGCCCTCGGCCTCGAGCAGCCTCGGCCTCCACCTCGCGCCGCTGACGCGCGATTGGCACAGCCGTCTGCACGTGCCGGAGAGCGTTCAAGGCGTGGTGGTCGACCGCGTCGCTCCGAACAGCCCCCTCGCCGCACTCGGCGTCCAGCCCGGCGACGTGATCGAGCAGATCAATCAGCAGCCGGTGCGCACGCCCAAAGAGGCGGCCGACAAGCTGCAGGCCGTGCGCAACGCGAAGGGCGGGAACAAGACCGTGCTTCTGCTGCTCAACCGCCACGGCGTCAATCAGTACCTGGCGCTGTCGGTCGAAGGCAGCCCGAACGGCTGACGGGTTGGGGGCCGGCGGTCGTGCCGCCGGCCCCGAGCCCGCGCAATTTGTGGTCGCGCCGCCATGCGCATCCTGTTGATCGAAGACGATCGCGAGGCCGCCCAATATCTGCTCAAGGGCTTGAGCGAGCGCGGCCACCGCGTCGATCTCGCCTCGGCCGGCCGCCAGGGCCTCGAGCGCGCGCAAAGCGGTCAGTTCGATGCGATGATCGTCGACCGCATGCTGCCCGAGCTCGACGGCCTCAGCATCGTCGCGGCGTTGCGCGCCGCGCACAATCTGACGCCGGTGCTGGTGTTGAGCGCACTCGGCGATGTCGAGGACCGGGTCGAAGGATTGCGCGCCGGCTGCGATGACTACCTGACCAAGCCCTACGCTTTCTCCGAGCTCTTGGCGCGGCTCGAGGCGCTGACCCGGCGCGGCACCGCCGAGACCCGCCTCAAGGTCGCGGATCTCACGATCGACCTCATCTCGCGCCAGGTGACCCGCGCCGGCCAGACCATCGAGCTGCTGCCGCGCGAGTTCCGCTTGCTCGAATATCTCATGCGCCACGCCGGCCACATCGTCACCCGGACGATGCTCCTGGAGAAGGTCTGGGATCACCATTTCGATCCGCAGACCAACGTCATCGACGTGCATGTGAGCAGGCTCCGGCAGAAGATCGACAAGGGCTTCGAGCGCCCGCTGCTCCACACCGTCCGCGGCGCCGGCTACAGCTTGCGCGCACCGGGGTGAGGCTCCGAGGCGGTTATCCCAGACCTGACTTTTGTGGCAATCTTCGCAATAATATTTCTCGCCTTCGGAGGGTCAGCGCTCGCAGACGCGCAGCCGTTAAATGTTCCGGTCGTAATTCAATCTGCCTTCGGTGGTGAAGCCGAGGTCCTCACTCACAGGATCATAGATTCTTCCGTAGCCGCCCCGATGGGCCTGGCCGAAAACGTCGGTGTAATCGACGTAACCGTAAACGAACAGTCGGGCGGTAGCTCCAAAGACATGATTAATTTCCGGCCCAGATATTCCAAATTCGCGATGATAAAAAATCTTATCTCCTACGACCAGAAAAGCGGGGACCGGAGGATCTTGCGGCGACGCATAGGGCGGAATTTTGCTCCCAGCAGGCACAACACGGAGATACAGACAGACATTTGTGACGTCAGCTGGCGTTCGGCCAGAGTTTTCAATTCTGAAAACCACCTTCACGGTACCGTTTTCGGCATCTATGGTCAGCCCCGGAGGGCAATGGGAAATTTTGACGTAGGCCCGCTCAGATACTTCAGAATGGCGATGGATCAGGCGGGTGGCCTGAGCAAGAGAGATTGTGAACCAAGCGATAACGGCCGTCGCAAGCGCCAGAATGGCGCCCTGGTTTTTGTCAGTGAAATCGCCGACGCAAGCGCGGTTAAGGTCGCGCCACCTTACGACCGCGCGAGCGACAACGGATGGACTCTCGTGAAGGGCACTATAACCTCTATCGTTCTTGCGCTCGTGTACGCACTTCTGAAACGCCTCTGATGTTGCAACGATCCAAACCATCGCTGCGACAGCCAACAGCCAAAGAAACCATGTTCTCCAAGCTGTTCTTAGCATCCCTTTATCGCCTCGCCGAAAATATCTTCGTTCTCGCGATTGTTGTACCGGAAACAAAATTCAGCGACGTAGAGCGGCAGATATTTTTTGCTGAATTTGTGACAGATGCCGGTCACGCCCCGCTCGAACAGTCAAGTCCGGGACAATCGCCAACCTAGACGTCGAAACTGCCGCCAGGATGGTGTCAGAGCCCGCGAGTTCCCATGCGCAGGAATTTCTCCCGCCGCGCCTGGCGCAAGGCGGCGCCGTCCTGCGCCATGAGCGGCGGCAGCGCCTTGGCGATGGCGTCGCCGGTGGCGGCGATCGCCGTGCGCGGCTGACGGTGCGCGCCGCCCAGGGGCTCGGGCACGATGGCGTCGATGACGCCGAGCTTGAGCAAATGCTCGGCGGTGAGCTTCAAGGCCTCGGCCGCGTCCTTGGCGTTCTCGCCGTTGCGCCACAGGATCGAGGCGCAGCCCTCGGGCGAGATGACGGAATAGATCGCGTTCTCCAGCATCAGCACCTGATCGCCCGCGGCCAAGGCGATGGCGCCGCCCGAGCCGCCCTCGCCGATCACCGTCGCAATGAGCGGCACGGTCAGCTGCAAACAGGCCTCGATGGCGCGCGCGATTGCCTCGGCCTGGCCGCGCGCCTCGGCGTCGATGCCGGGATAGGCCCCGGCGGTGTCGATGAAGGTCAGCACGGGCAGGCGGAAATGTTCGGCGAGCCGCATCAGGCGGCGCGCCTTGCGGTAGCCCTCGGGCCGCGCCATGCCGAAATTGCGGCTGACCCGCGCATCGGTGTCGCCGCCCTTCTCATGCGCGATGGCGACCACGGCGGCGCCGCGGAAGCGGCCGAGCCCGCCGATGATGGCGCGGTCCTCGGCAAAGGCGCGGTCGCCGGCCAAGGGCGTGAAATCGGTCAAGAGCGCGCTTAGGTAATCGGCGCCGTGCGGCCGGTCGGGATGGCGCGCGAGCTGCACCTTCTGCCAGGGCGAGAGCTTGGCGAAGGTCTGCCGCAGCATGCGGTCGACCTTGGCCTCGAGCCGGCCCACTTCGTCGGCGATGTTGATGCCGCCGCCGTCGGAGAGATGGCGCAGCTCTTCGATCTTGTTCTCGAGCTCGGCGAGCGGCTGCTCGAAATCGAGAAAGTGACGCATCGCGGCGATCCCTAGCACAGGCGATCCGGAGGCGCCACCCGCCCCTACTTCCGCCGCGCCAGCGGGTGGTGATCGGCGACGATGCGTTGCAGGCGCGCGCTCTGGACGTGGGTGTAGATCTGCGTCGTGGCGATGTCGGCGTGGCCCAGCATCTCCTGCACGCTCCTGAGATCGGCGCCGTGGTCGATCAGATGGCTGGCGAAGGCGTGGCGCAGGACGTGCGGCGAGAGGCGTTTGGGATCGAGGCCGGCGGCGAGCGCGAGTTCCTTCAAGAGTTGCCCGCAGCGCTCCCGCGTCAGATGCCCGGTGGCGGAGCGCGAGGGGAAGAGCCAAGGCGACGCTTCGCGCGGCGCGAGGAAATGGCCGCGCGCTTCGAGGTAGGAGTCGAGCGCCGTGCGCGCCGGCGCGCCCAACGGCACCAGCCGCTCCTTGTCGCCCTTGCCGCGAATGATGAGGCAGCGCGGATCGCGCCGCGTCGCCGCCACAGGCAAACCCACCAGCTCCGAGACCCTGAGCCCCGCGCCATAGAGCAGCTCGATCATGCACAGGAGGCGCTTGCCCTCCGCCCCCGACCGGCGCTGCGCGGCGTCAATGAGCGCCGCCGCCTCGCCCTCGCCGAGCAGCTTGGGCAAGCTCCGGCCGAGACGCGGCGCGTCGATCGCCACGGTCGGATCGTCCCGGCGCACGCCCTCGAGGACGAGGAAGCGGTGGAATTGGCGCAAGGAAGAGAGCCGGCGCGCCGCCGTGCGACTTGCGAGCTTGGCCCTGGCGAGCTTGGCGAAATAGCGCCGCACATCATCACTCGATGCCGCCTCGACATTCATGCCGGAGCGCGCGAGAAAGCCGGCGAAATCAGCGAGATCGTTGCGATAGGCGGCGAGCGTCAGCTTGGCCGCGCCGCGCTCGGCCGCGAGCATCTCGAGAAACGCCTCGACATGGCGTGAGGCAGCGACCGCGCGGCCTCGCGTCAACGCTCAGATCCCCGCGGCAAGCGCCGCCTCGACCGCGAGCGCGCGCGCCTCGGTCCCGAGTCCGATCGCCTGCAAGCCGGCGATGATTCGGCCCAAGACGATCGGCTCGCCGGTGAGCGCGCCGCCCGCCTGCGCCAGCAGCAAGCTCGCAAGCGCCGTCTCGCCGACCCGCCGCCCATCCGCGGCTTCGCCCTGATCGAGCCACAAGGCGGCGTCGGGCAGCATGGCCTGATGCGGCGGCGCGAGCAGCTTCTGCCAGTCGAGCGGGCCCACCGGCTCGAAGGCGGAAGCGAGCATAAGAAGCAGAGCGGCGCGGGCCTGCGCGCCGCCCGAATCGCGCTCGGCGAGCGCGGCGATCGCATCGTTGAGCAGCGCCGTCGCGTCGCCGGGATTGCCGGCCGGCGCCGCGAGATGAGCGACGAGCCGCAGCTCGCTCCTGTCGGCTGCGGCGAGCCACGGGGCCGCCGCATCGACATGGCCGGTGGCGAGCAGTGCGCGCGCGGCATCGCCGGCGAAGCCCGTATCCGCATCCGCAGGCTGCAGCTCCACCAGCAAGGGCGCGACGAGACGCGACGTGGCGAGGAACGCGCCGCGCTTCTTCGCGTCGCTCAGGAGCGCGGCCAGCGCCGCCGCCCGAATCCGCGCATCCGCGCTCGAGCGGGCGGTGACGTAAAGAATGGCGCGGCTGTGCGGCAGATCCGGCAGCTTGCCTTCGGCAAAGGCTGCAATCTGCTCATCGGGCTTGACGCCGATCGCGAGATAGAGCTTGCCCAGCGCCTCCGGCGGCAAGGCGCCCAGCAATGCCGCGCGCTCGGCCGCGGCGAGACGGCGCTCGGCCGGCACGGTCTCATTGGTCGCATAGCCATAGAGCGCGGCGGGCCCTGCTTCGGCCAGCCCATCCGGCGGCAAGGGCAGCTTGGCCGCCGCCAACAGCGCGAGTCGCAGCGGCGTCGGCTGCGGCAGCTTGTCGATCTTGTGCGGCCGGCCGGCGAGCGACTCGATGAGCGAATCGAAGACCGGATCGCTCGGCGCCTTCTGCTCGGCGAGGACGCTCAAGCCGAGCAGCGCCGCGGCGCGGTCGCCGGCCAGCGCCTGGCAGGCGACGAGCGCGCGAGCCCACCATACCTCCAGGTAGCGGTCGATGCGTTGCTGCACCGTCCGGCAGGCGGCGGTGACATCATTGGCGGCGAAGCGCAGCTCGACGCGAGTCCGATCGAGGCTGTCGCTCGCTATGCTGTCCGGCAAGGCGTCGAGCAGCGGCAGGGCTTCGGCGACGATGCCGAGCGCGAGCAGCCGGTCGAGCCGCAGCGCCGCCAAGCTCGGGCGATCGGGCGGATCCTGTCCCTGCGGCGCCGCGGCATCGCTGAGCAGAAGCCGACGCGCCAAGTCTTGCAGCACCGGCGACGAGGTCGGCGCAAGCTGCGGCAGCGCCGCCGCGACCAGTGCCCGCGTCGTGCCCTCCCACATGCTCCGCGGCAGGCCGCCAGAGGTCTCGGCGAGCGTGCCGAGCCAGGAACTGTCGACCGGCGCCAGCGTCTGCGTCTCGATGTCCGTTCCCGCTGCGGCGGGCGGCGGCGGTGCCGGCAAGTGCGGCGGCACGGCCGGCGTTGCCGGAGCGGCTTCCTGCGGCGGCGGAGGCGGGGCGATCAGCGGAATGGGACGGCCGAGCTGCGCCGCGGCCGGCGCGGCGATGAGCAGGCTTAAGGCGAGCGCCGCCGCGCCGCGGCCGCAGCGGCGCCGGCAGCGCTCAGCGCGGGAAGCGGGCATCGGGAATGACTCGCTCCACATGCGCCGTCGGAGCCGGAACGTCCCACACCATCAAGATGGCGCCGCCGCCGATCACGATCAGGACCAGTACACCGACGGCAATGGCAACGAGTTTTCCCATTTTGCTTCAATTCCTGCGCGACCGAGCGCGCGGCCGGCGGGCGCCGGCCGATTGGCGATCGTCCCTGGGGATATGCTAGCCTGCACTCATGATTTGGCTGCGACAGTCTATCGGTGCGCCATGAGCGTTTCAACGACGCACCCGCCTTTCCCGGTGCCCAAGACGATCGCGCTCGTGGGTCTCATGGGCGCGGGAAAGACCAGCGTCGGCAGACGCTTGGCGCAAAGGCTGGGGCTGCCCTTCGTCGATGCCGACGCCGAGATCGAAGCGGCGGCCGGCTGCACCATCGAGGAAATCTTCGAGCGCCACGGCGAGGCCGCGTTCCGCGACGGCGAGCGCCGCGTCATCGCGCGGCTCCTCGACGGCCCGCAACAGGTCCTGGCGACCGGCGGCGGTGCCTTCATGGACGCGGAGACGCGCCGGCTGCTGCGCGAGCGTGCAATCACGCTCTGGCTCAAGGCCGATCTCGAGCTGTTGCTGCGCCGCGTCTCCCGGCGCAACAACCGGCCGCTCCTCAAGGTGGCGGAGCCGCGCGCCGTGCTCGAGCGGCTGATGGCCGAGCGCTATCCCACCTATGCCGAGGCCGACATCATCGTCGACAGCATCGACGGCCCACCCGAGGCGACGTTCGAATGCACGATGGCGGCGCTCGCCCGCTTCCTCGGCGTGGCGGCGGCGGCGGGCGCCCAATGACCGGCGCGCGCGAAATTCTCAACCTCGCCCTCGGCGAGCGCAGCTATGACATCGTCATCGGCGCGCGCCTGCTCGAGGAGGCGGGAAAGCTCATGCGGCCGGTGCTGCGCCAGAAGCGCGCGATCATTGTCACCGACGCGACCGTGGCGGCGCTCCATCTCCCGCGACTCGCGGCGGGTCTCGCGGCGGCGCAGATCGCGCACCAGACCATCGTGCTGCCGCCGGGCGAGCAGACCAAGGATTTCGCGCATTTCCAGAAACTCGCCGAGGACATTCTGGCGTTCGGCATCGAGCGCGGCACGCCGCTCGTCGCCTTGGGCGGCGGCGTCATCGGCGATTTGACCGGATTCGCCGCGGCGACCGTGCTGCGCGGCCTCGACTATGTGCAAGTGCCGACGACCTTGCTCGCGCAAGTCGACAGCTCGGTCGGCGGCAAGACCGCGATCGACACGCGCTACGGCAAGAACCTCGTCGGCGCCTTCCATCAGCCGGTGCTGGTCCTGGCCGACACCGACACGCTCGCGAGTTTGCCGCGGCGCGAGCTGCTGGCGGGCTACGCCGAGGTGGTGAAATACGGGCTGATCAAGGATCGCGAATTCTACGAGTGGCTCGAGCGGCGCGGCCCGGACCTCGTCGCCGGCGATGCGGCGGCGCGGCTCGAGGCGGTGCGCCGCAGTTGCGCCATCAAGGCCGCGGTCGTGGCCGCCGACGAGCGCGAGGAGGGCGAACGCGCGCTCCTCAATTTCGGCCACAGCTTCGGCCATGCGCTCGAGGCCGAGATCGGATTCGACGATGCGCTGCTGCATGGCGAGGCGGTGGCGCTGGGCATGCGGCTCGCCTTTGCTCTCGCGGTGCGGCTCGGGTTGTGCGCGGCGGCGAATGCGCGGCGCGTCCAGCGGCATTTCGCCGCGGTCGGGCTGCCGACGGAATTGGGCATGATCGCGAACGGCCGGCGCTTCACCGCCGAGGCGCTGCTGCAGCACATGCGCCGCGACAAGAAGGTGCGGGACGGGCGCATCACCCTCATCCTGCCGCGCGACATCGGCGAGGTGGTCGTCACCCGCGACGTGCCGCCTGCGGTGCTGCGCGATTTCCTTGCCGCCGAAGCCAGTGCGGCGCCGGCAAGCAGCGCCGGCTGAACGGCGGCCTTAGATCGGCGGCTGAGCAGCCAGCAGTTCGACCGGCAAACGGCGCGCCGGTACGCCATGGCCGGCGCGGCGATGGCCTTCATCGGTCGCGGCTGCCTGGAAATAGATCAGGAGATGGACGCGCAGCGCGGCGGTCAGGCTCGACTGGCCGCGGCCGCGGCCGACCAGCGTGACGATCTCGTGCAGGGTCATGCGCTCGCGCGCGCAAACCTGCTTGAGCGCCGCCCACATCTCCGGCTCGAGCCGGACACTGGTTCGATGGCCGGCGACCGTGACATTGCGGTTGACGAGCGTGGAGCGCGGCTCGCCCGGCGCGCGCTCTTGCCCAATGTGCGCGAAACTGTTGCCCATGGCTCTACTATACGGGGCCTAGGGTGGAATGCAACCATTTCGAGCGTTAGCGCACAATTAACAACTATAACGTGTAGGTCACTGTGGCGCCGAAGCCGCGGCTTCTTCGGGCGTCAGGGCGCTGAGCTGGAGGGCATGCACCGGGCCGGCCAGTTCCTCCGCCAGGATGGCGTAGATGGCCCGCTGTCGCGCGACCCGGCTCTGACCGGCGAAGGCGCCGGCGACGATCTCGACGCGGAAATGGCTTTCGCCCTCGGGGCGCGCGCCGGCGTGGCCGATGTGGCGGTGCGACTCGTCGATGATGGCGAGGCGAGTCGGGTGGAGCGCGGCATCGAGCTTGGCGCGGATGCGGGCGGCGACGGTCGGCGATAAATCAGCCATGGTCGGCGATAGTGGTGAGGCTGGAAAGGGGCGTCAAGCGAAAGGAAATGCTGCCCTGCGATCCTTGTCAGTCCTTGGGGCTGCCCCCATACTGAGCCGATGACGCGCCCGCGCCTTGCCGATTACGCATTTGCCACGCCGGTTCCACCGGTGCGCGGCTGCGACCATCCGGGCTGCCCGTCGGGCGGCGAATACCGGGCGCCGCGCTCGCGTGCCGCGCTGCAGCATTTCTACTGGTTCTGTCTCGACCATGTCCGCGCCTACAACGCCGCCTGGAACTACTACCAGGGCATGAGCGCCGCCGAGGTCGAGGCCGAGATCCGCAACGACACCGTCTGGCAGCGGCCGAGTTGGCCGCTCGGCGGCAGGGTCGGCATGACCTACTGGCCGCATTTCCGCGACTATGGCCTGTTCGGCCTGGATGAGGAGGATTCGCACCTGGGCCATCAGGAAAAACCGAATCGGCCCCTCTCGCAACAGCAGAAGGCACTCGCCATATTTCGATTGGAGCCGCCGTTTACGCTCGTCGGCCTCAAGGCGCGATACAAGGAGCTGGTCAAGCTCCATCATCCCGATGTCCACGGCGGCGACAAGGCCGCCGAGGAACGGCTGAAGGTCATCAACTTGGCGTACGCGACCTTGAAGACGGCCTATTTCGCCTGAACCGCAACGACGCACGAACCCGCATCATCATGGCAACTTCCTCCGCAGCGACCGACAGCCCGCTCGACCGGCCGGACATTACGCTGTCCGTCCGCCAGACCTTCGGCATCGACAGCGATTTCCAGGTCCCCGCCTTTTCGCAGCCGAGCGACCACGTCCCCGACATCGACGAGGCCTACCGCTTCGACCGCGACACGACCTTGGCGATCCTCGCGGGCTTCGCCTACAACCGGCGCGTCATGATCCAGGGCTATCACGGCACCGGCAAATCGACGCATATCGAGCAGGTCGCGGCGCGGCTCAACTGGCCCTTGATCCGCGTCAATCTCGACAGCCACATCAGCCGCATCGATCTCGTCGGCAAGGACGCGATCGTCTTGAGGGACGGCATGCAGGTCACGGAATACCGCGAAGGCCTGCTGCCCTGGGCGCTGCAGCATCCGACCGCGCTGTGCTTCGACGAATACGACGCCGGCCGGCCCGACGTGATGTTCGTCATCCAGCGCGTCCTCGAGGTCGAGGGCAAGCTCACGCTGCTCGACCAGAACCGGGTGATCACGCCGCATCCCTATTTTCGGCTGTTCTCGACCACCAACACCATCGGCTTGGGCGACACCACCGGCCTCTATCACGGCACGCAGCAGATCAACCAGGGCCAGATGGACCGCTGGAACATCGTGGCGACGCTCAACTACCTGCCGCACGAGGCCGAGCTCGAGATCGTGCTGGCCAAAACGCCGAGCTACGACAACGAGGAAGGCCGGCGCACCGTGCATGCCATGGTCGCGCTCGCCGAGCTGACCCGCTCGGGCTTCATCAACGGCGACATCTCGACGGTGATGTCGCCGCGCACGGTCATCACCTGGGCCGAGAACGCGCGCATCTTCAACGACGTCGCCTTCGCCTTCCGTCTCACCTTCCTGAACAAATGCGACGAGATCGAGCGGGCGACGGTGGCCGAGTACTACCAGCGCTGCATGGGCAGCGAGCTCAAGGAAACCGGGGTGCGCAGCACCCTGATGTGAGCCATGGCCGAGGCCGATTCGCCGATCGAGGTGTTCAAGCGCGCAACCGCGGCGGCGCTCCGCGCCATCGCCGAGCGCAATGACGTGACCGTGACCTATGGCGCCGACCCCGCCGGCGCCGTCGGGACGCGGGTGCGCCTGCCGCTTCCCGCGCGCGATCTGAGCGACAAGGAGGCGGCGCCGGTGCGCGGGGCCGCCGACGCGCTGGCGCTGCGGCTCCGCTATCACGATGCGGCGCTGCATGCGCGCCGCGCGCCCGCCGGCGAGACCGCGCGCGCCATCTTCGAAGGCATCGAGCAGGCGCGTGTCGAGGCGCTGGGCGCGCGGCGCATGACCGGCGTCGCCGGCAATCTCGCGGCCATGCTCGAGGAGCGCTATCGCCGCCAGGGCTTCGAGCACATGGCCGAGCGCAACGACGTGACGCTCGCCGAGGCGATCCGCCTCCTGACTCGCCAATCGCTCACCGGGGCGCCGCCGCCGCGCGCGGCGCGCCAGGTGGTCGAGGCCTGGCGGCCCTATCTCGAAGGCCGCGTCGCCCGCGATCTCCTGGAACTGGGCCGCCACGTCGGCAATCAGGACGCCTATGCCAGGGCGGCGCGCAAGCTCATCAAGGATCTCGATCTCGATCTCGGCGAGGCCGAAGAGGGCGACGACGAGGAGAACAGCGACAGCGACGGCGACGACAGCGATCAAAGCGAGAGCCAGGACGACGGCGGCGAGGGCGCCAAATCCGGCGCCCAGGGCGCGCTCGAGGGCGGGGTGCCGGACAAAGACACCTTGGACGGCGAGGATTCGGGCGACGAGAAGATCGAGGGCGAACTCATGCCCGGCGCCGGCGACGAGGATCCCGGCCGCCCCGGACGTCCCGGCCTCTTACCGCGCGGCAGCGGCGCCAATGACGATCCCGCCGCCTACCGCGCCTTTTCCACCGAGAGCGACGAGACCATCGACGCCGAGGCGCTGTGCGATCCCGACGAGCTGACCCGGCTTAGGATGCTGCTCGACCAGCAATTGGCGCATCTCCAAAGCATCATCGCACGCCTCGCCAACCGGCTGCAGCGGCGCCTCCTCGCCAAGCAGGCGCGGTCCTGGGAGTTCGATCTCGAAGAGGGCATCCTCGATTCGGCCCGGCTCGCCCGAATCGTCGCCAACCCGGTCTATCCGCTGTCCTACAAGCGCGAGAAGGAAACGACTTTCCGCGACACCGTGGTGACCTTGCTCATCGACAATTCGGGCTCGATGCGCGGCCGGCCGATCACCGTGGCGGCGATGAGCGCCGACATCCTCGCGCGCACCTTGGAGCGCTGCGGCGTCAAGGTCGAGATCTTGGGCTTCACCACCCGCGCCTGGAAGGGCGGCCAGTCGCGCGAGCGCTGGATCGCCGCCGGCAAGCCGCCCAGCCCCGGCCGCCTCAACGACCTCCGTCACATCATCTACAAGGCGGCGGACGCGCCGTGGCGCCGCGCGCGCAAGAGTTTGGGCCTCATGCTGCGCGAAGGCATCCTGAAAGAGAACATCGACGGCGAGGCGCTGTTATGGGCGCACAATCGCCTGCTGGCGCGGACCGAGCAGCGCCGCATCCTCATGGTCATCTCCGACGGCGCACCGGTGGATGATTCGACGCTCTCGGTCAATCCCGGCAACTATTTGGAGCGCCATCTGCGCGAGGTCATCGGCGCCATCGAGCGCAACTCGCCGATACAGCTCGTCGCCATCGGCATCGGCCACGACGTGACGCGCTACTACCACCGCGCCGTCACCATCGTCGATGCCGAGCAACTGGGTGGCGCCATGCTCGAAAAGCTCGCCGAGCTGTTCGACGAAGAGGAAGAGCCGGCGCAGCCCAAGCGCAAGCGCCGCGCGGGGTGAGTGCTTAGGGGGCCGGTAGGCCGGGGTTGGTTCCCGGCTGGATGGGCGGGTTGCGTCCTTCGAGACGCCGGCTACGCCGGCTCCTCAAGATGAGGCCTTTTTCTTCGTGCCATCAATGATCTACCTCGTGCTGAGGAGGGGTGCGCAGCACCCCGTCTCGAAGCACGCACAGCATCCGTGCAACTGGAAATTGCCTAGCCGTAACGCAAATTGCTCAGCTCAGGCGCCCGCGAGCTCCGCTGGCGCCGCGGCGCGGCTCTCGACCCGCGCGGCGGGGAGCGTGAAGCGCACGGTCGTGCCCACGCCCTTGGCGCTTTCGATCGCGAGAACCCCGCCATGCAGTTCGACCAGGCGCTTGGCCAAGGGGAGTCCGAGGCCCGATCCCTCGTATTGCTTTGTCAGCGTTGTTTCGACTTGGCGGAACGCTTCGAGCGCGATCTCCGTCTCGTCCGCCGACATGCCGATCCCGGTATCGGCAACGACGAAGCAGAGATCCCCGCTCGCTTCGAGGTGAAGCGACAGCGTGACCTGCCCCGATTCGGGCGTGAACTTGACGGCGTTCGACAGCAGATTGATGAGGATCTGGCGCAGCGCCAGCGCATCGGCGCGGACGCTCGGCACCGCGCCGGGGAGGATGGTTTCCAGGGCGAGGTTCTTTCGCTCTGCCTGGAGGCGCACGAAGGCGAGGCTGGACTCGATGATTTCGCACGGATCGATCAGCTCCTCGTTGAGCTGCCGCTTTCCCGCCTCGAGCCGTGACAGGTCGAGGATGCTGTTGATGAGCTTCAGCAGATGCTCGCCGGACAGCCAGATCTGCTTGGCGTAGTCGCGGTAGCACGGGACGCCGACCGCCCCCTTCATCTCCTCCTTGATGATTTCCGCGAAGCCGATGATTGCGTTCAAGGGCGTTCGCAGCTCGTGGCTCATATTGGCAACGAACGCCGACTTCGCCCGATTGGCCGCCTCGGCGAGCTCCGTGCTCTGCCGCAGCTCGAGATTGGTCGCCTCGAGCGTGATTTGCTTCTCGACCAGCGCGGCGTTGGCGGTTTGGAGCTTGCTTCGTTCCTCCGCGATCTCCAGGCCGTGCATCGTCCGATAGCGGATTTCGCGCATGAAGTAGAGCGCGAGACCGCCGAACAGGAGCGTGGCGGCGGCGGCCAGAAGGATGATCATCCTAGCCTGCGCCTGAGCAATGGCGAGCGCCGTGGCAAGATCCAGCCCGACGGTCACGACGAGCGGGTATTCCCCGACCCGGCGATAGCTGTAGAGGCGCGTCACGTGGTCGATCACGCTCTCGCGGAGGTAGAAGCCCTTGCCGTTCTCGGCGATGGTGGACGGGCGGGGATCGCCGTCCACCGAGGTGCCGATGCCAGCCAGGCCTTCTGGGCTCGCGCGGCTGAACCGGGCGCGGATGATATTGTCGAGCCCAATGAGAGCGATCGTTCCGTTTTCCCCAAGGTCGACAATCCGGTGGAGATTGGTGAGGAAGCCGGGCGGCACGGAAAAGACGAGCACGCCGAGAAAGCGGCCATCGGCGGCGTCGACCCGTCGGCTGACCTGGATGGTGGCTTGCTTCGAGACCCGGCCGAGCACCGGCTTGCTGATGAAGAGACCGAGGAATTTGCCGTCGAGATGCACGCGAAAGTGCTCGCGGTCGCTCAGGTCAATGGGCTCGGGATGGGCATCGAGCGTGGTTGCGACCAGCCTTCCGTCGGGCCCGATGATCGAGGCCTGAATGGTCGCGGCGGAAATCAGGGGAAGGTCATGCGCCCATTGATAGAGTTCGAAACCCCGGCCTTGCGCCCGCATGCGCTCGGCGACGAGGTCCATCGCGGCGTTGACCTCGGTCAGCGTCCGCATCACCTCGTCCGCGAAGATGGAAGCGAGATTGTCGGCCTCGTTCCGCGTCCGGTCGATGGCGGTTTGGCGCGCCGAGAAGGTGGAGGCGGCGACCACGGCCCACAGGATCGCGACGATCGCGACGCTGACGGCAGCAATGACCGTCTTGAAACGTCGCGCGCGGCGCTGCGCGGGCAGATCGAGCTGGCTTGACATCCGCCCTGTCCGAAATGATCCCTTAACCTACGATCGGACGGGTTAAGACTTGCTTTCGGGCATCCGCGGCGCGGGGTGAGCGCGTTACATCCCACCGCGCGACCATCATCATCATGGCCGTGACAGGCACGGCCATGACGCCCAGAGCAGGTCCGTATTAAGAGCGCCTCATACCGCGATATGCGGCGGCATGGTCAGGAAGGAATGCATGACGTGCCAGAAGCCGCGCCGGTTGAGGCTCCAAACCAGCGAATGCGCTGCGCCGGGGATGACGGCGTATTGCCGGTCCTCGTTGGGCAGGCGGTGCAGGAAGTCGAGGAGGTCGGCCTCGCTGGCGATGCCGTCGTGCTCGCCGCGCACCAGCATGACCGGCGCCTTGAGCTTCGCGGGATCGACCACCGGCAGATTCGCGGTCATGTCGAGATAGGTCCCGGTCGGCACGGTGTCGCCGAAGGGGAGTTCGGCGGCGGCGATCGCCTCGGCCACGCGCGGGTCGGAGGTGCCGGGCTTGTCGCGGGTGAAGATGCTGCGGATCATCGCGAGGTCGCGGGTGCGGCGATTGTGGGTGCGGAAGAACTCGACCTGCTTGGCGCGGTCCTTGAGCGTCGGCGAGCCCTGGCCCGTATAAGTGAAGGCGGCGAACACCAGGCGGCCGATCCGGTCGGGCTCGGCCATGGCAAAGGCGCCGGCGCGCAAGCCGCCGGAGGATTCGCCGAAGAGATGCAGCCGGCGCGCGCCGGTTTCCTGCGCAATGAGCGCGGTCGCCGCGCGCAAATCCTCGACGCCCGTTGCGATGTCGGAATTGCCCTCGGTCGCGCTCGAGCGGCCGTAGCCCGCAAAATCCAGGGTCCAGACGTCATAGCCCAAATGCGCGAAGACGTTCATCAGCGAATATTCGCCGGCGCCCTGCACGCTGAGATCGAAGCTCGGCCGCGACGACACCGAGGAGCCGTGCGCCAGGAGCAGCACCGGCAGCGGCGCCGCGCCGGCATCGGGCGCGCTGCGCCGCTTGCGGTAAAGATAGAGCGAGACCTTGCCCCTCTTTGCCCAGTATTCGCGGGTCCATAGCGGCGCCGACGGGGTGGCGATGGCCGCCGCCGCGGCCAGGGCCCGGCCGGGCGCGGCCTCGACCGCGACCGCCGCGCCGACGCCCAAGCCGGCCGCCCGGAAGAGCGCGCGCCGCGTCGGCTCCTGCCGCTCAGGATTCATCGCGCCATCCTCCCATTTGGCGGCTGCGCCGCCGGATCGTTATCGCCGTGAATCGCCGGCGAGCCCGTCACCGCTCCGCGCATGGCGGCCCAGCATCGCCACCAGATCGCGCCAGCCATAGGCAATCGCCGGCACCGGCTCGCCGCCGACGGGAATCGGCCGGTGCATGACCTGGCGGCCGCCCAACCTTTCATAGAAATAGCGCGCCGGGTTGGAGCGCACCACCCAGACCATGGCCGAACCGTGGCCGCTCCCGATCAGCCGGCTGAACAGCGCCACCAGCAGCTGGCGGCCGACGCCCTGGCCCTGCGCATCGGGCATGACGTAGAGCGTGTAGATCTCGCCGCCGTAATCGACGGCGGCATCGCGCTGCGCACCGCAATTGCCGAAGGCGATGACGCTGCCCTTGACGGTCTGGGCGACCCAGACATCCTCCGGCCGGTGGCGCAGAAAATTCGCCCAAGACCCGGTCTGCCGCCGCTCGGACATATTGAGGAGAACGCGGTCCGGCAGCATGCCGGCATAGGTCGAGCGCCAGGTCTCGACTTCGATCCGGGCGATCGCCTGCGCATCCTCGAGCCGCGCCTGCCGCACCACACTCATGGGCCTTCCCCTCGGTTTGCGGCCATCATAGACCGAGCCGGCGTCGTTGCCGAGCGTTTTGGCGAGGGCTTTCGCCGGCGCGCCGCGCCACCGCCGCTACGGCCGATCGCCGCAAGCGCGGCTAGGGCTGCGCGAGCCAGTCGAGGATGATCGCGGCGATGTCGTCGCTGTTCTCCTCGAGCATCAGCATGTGGCCGTTGCCGATGATGCCGCGATCGCCGAGATAGATGAAATCGGGTTTGGCGCCCGCATCACCGAGCCATTGCGCGGTCGCGCCATCGACCGCGCGCGAATGGTCGATGTCGTTGGTGCCGGTCACCACCAGGATCCGCTTGCCGGCGAGCGCCTGCGGCTGCTGCACGCGGATCTGGCTGCCGCCGACATTGAGCCGCTCGAAGATGAGCCGCGCCGGGATCGGCAGGAGCGACGCGGCATAGGCCTCGACGAGATGCCGCGGAAAGAAGCGGCCGTCGCCGACAATTTTCTTGTCGATGAAGGCGCGGTCGCAGAGGAAGGGCGCGCGCTTGTCGAGACGGAAGCGCAACGGGCCGGCCTGCAGCTCGACCGCGGATTCGGTTTCGCCGAGCATCTCGGGCTCGGGCAGAATGTTGCCGGGCGGCGCGGGCGCGACGCCGACGACCCGCGCGATATGCTCCCGGTGCAGTTCGAGGAGACGCCAGCCAAAGGCGCCCGCCATCGAATGCGTCACCAGGAAGAGCGGCGGCGGCAGCGTCGCCAGCAGCGTGCCGAGACCCTGGACGATAGCCGCGCCGGTATGCTCCTCGGGCGGGACATAACCGCTGCGGCCAATGCCCGGCCAATCGGGTACTGCGACGCGATGGCCGCGCGCGGCGAAGAGATGGGCCCAGCCCTTCCTGCCGTCGACGGTGCGGAGATAGCAGGCTCCGGTGTGAGCGCCGCCGTGGATCATGACCACGGTCGGCCGCGTCGGCCCGGCAGCCGGCTCGAGCAGATCGTAATAAACGGCGACCTTGCCCGCGGTCAGCCCGACGGCGTGACGTAGCGGCGGCGTTGCCGGCCGCATCGCTCTTGCCTCCGCTTAGTAGGGCTGGCCGTTCTTGTGCCGGACCTGCAATTTGCCGTCGGGACCCATTTCGAGCGCGAGGTCGTCATCGGGATAGACCACCGCGTCGCCGGCGCTGCGGTCGCCGATCTCGAGATAGACGACGTCGCCGGCGCCGCGATTGACGAGATGGTGCCCATCGCCGGCGCCGGCCTTGAAGCCCGCGCACATGCCGGGCTTGAGCGGCGTCTCGCCGGCATCGCTCACCAGCACGGGCTCGCCCGCAAGGACATAGATGAACTCGTCCTGGCGCGAATGATGATGGCGCAGCGCCGAGGCGCTGCCCGGCTTGAGCCGGGTCAGGTTGATGCCGAAATTGGCGAGGCCGAAGGCATCGCCGAGCGGCCGCTTTTCCCGCCCGGCAACGCAGGCGGCGAGCGCCGCCGGATAGATGGTGCGCGTCCGCGGTGCCACGGCAGCGGCTTCGAGGGCGACGGGAGAGGGTCGGTTCGTCATGCGTTAACCTCCTGATATCTATACTGCCGCCTGGCGCGTAGCGGCGCCAGGACCGAGTCGGCTCCGTTCTTGGCAGGGCGCGCGCGGCTTGGTAGAAGGATAGCCTAATGCAACGATGGGCGTCATCGCTCGCGGGAGCGGTCGGGCTGCTGGTTCTGGCGCCGCCGCTCTCGGGATTCGCCGCCGAGAAGCCGCCCAGTGCCGCCGAGGCCGCGGCGCCGCAGGAGATCGGCGGCGCCAAGGGCTGGACCGCCTACAGCTATGCCGAGAAGAAGGGCAAGGTGTGCTATCTCCTCGGCCGCCCGGCCAAGAGCGAGCCGGCCTCGCGCGGCCGCATCGATGCCATGGTCACCGAACGGCCGCATGACAAGCAGTTCAACGTGGTGAGCTTCGACGCCGGCGTGCCCTTCAAGGAGGGCTCGGATGTCGCGCTCGACATCGACGGCCACGGCTTCTCGCTCTTCAGCGACAAGGAATCGGCCTGGGCGCGCGACGCCGCGACCGACAAGGCGGTGACCGAGGCGCTCGCCAAGGGCAGGCGCGCCGTCCTCAAGGGCACCACTTCGCGCGGCGCCACGCTGACGCAGAGCTATGCGCTCGACGGCTTCGCCGAGGCGCTCGCCGCCATCGACAAGGCGTGCGGCGTCAAGCGGTAAGGGGCGGCGCTTTTCCTTTACGCGCGGGTGCCGCGTCCTTATATCCTGCCGCATCATGGATGGCGGCGTTTCACCCGAAGGCGATGCCAAGAGCCTCGTCGGAATGAGCCGTGCCGAGCTCGCGGCGGAGATGGCGGCGATCGGCGCCCAACCCTTCCGCGCGCGCCAGCTCTGGCACTGGATCTATCACCGCGGCGCGGTGGATTTCCAGGATATGACCTCGCTCGCCAAGGATTTCCGCGCCGAGCTTGCCGGGCGCTACAATCTGGCGCGGCCGGTGACGGCGCGGGCGCAGGTCTCGGCGGACGGCACGCGCAAATGGCTCTTGCGCTTCGCCGATGGCCAGGAAGTCGAATGCGTGCACATCCCGGAGGAGGATCGCGGCACGCTCTGCGTCTCCTCCCAGGTCGGCTGCACGCTTACCTGCAAGTTCTGCCACACCGGCACGCAGCGCCTGGTGCGCAACCTCGAGGCCGGCGAGATCGTCGGCCAGGTCATGGCGGCGCGCGATGCGCTCGGCGAATGGCCGAGCCCGCAAGACGACCGGCAGGTCACCAATCTCGTCCTCATGGGCATGGGTGAGCCGCTCTACAATTACGACAATGTCGCGAAGGCGATCGCCATCATCATGGACGGCGAGGGGCTGTCGATATCGAGACGCAAGATCACGCTTTCGACCGCCGGCGTCGTGCCGATGATCCGCCGCTGCGGCGCCGAGATCGGCGTCAATCTCGCGATCTCGCTGCACGCCGTCACCGACGAATTGCGCGACCAACTGGTGCCGCTCAACAAGAAATACCCGATCGCGGAGCTGTTGGATGCGTGCCGGACCTATCCCGGCGCGACCAATGCGCGGCGCATCACCTTCGAATACGTCATGCTGAAGGGCGTCAACGACAGCCCGGCCGAGGCGCGCGAATTGGTACGTCTCTTGGCCGGCATTCCCGCCAAGGTGAACCTGATCCCCTTCAACCCCTGGCCGGGCGCCCCCTTCGAATGCGCGAGCGATGAAGCGATCACGAAATTCTCCGACATCGTCTTCGCCGCCGGATATTCCTCGCCGGTCAGGGCGCCGCGGGGCCGCGACATCTTGGCCGCTTGCGGGCAGCTCAAGAGCGAGAGCGTGAAGCTGCGGAAGACCGAGATGCTGCGGGGAGCGGCGGTCACCTAGTCCAAATCCCGGCTGGATGGATGTAGTGCGTCCTTCGAGACGCCGGCTTCGCCGGCTCCTCAGGACAAGGACCTTCTTGGTGCCACCAGAGATTTCCTTCATGCTGAGGAGGGGTGCGCAGCACCCCGTCTCGAAGCACGCACGGCATCCATGCAGTCGGGAACCAATCTAGGTTGCCGACCGCCTCTCGATCGTCATGGCCGTGCTTGTCACGGCGATCCACGCAGTCCTTGGCGGCAATCCCGGCTGGATCGTATGTTGCGCGATCTATCGCTTCTATTTGGCTGGGATGGCCGGACTCGAACCGACATCGCCAGCGTGACAGGCTGGCATCCTACCGTTGGAAGACATCGGCAGCATTATGGAATCAGAAAACGTCGCAGGCAAGAAGGTACGCGTCAAAGGCGGCGGCGTGTGCATTTACTGCGGATGGGACGGCGGAGAAGATGGGCTAACCGATGAACACATTATTCCATATTCGCTCGGCGGCAGTACCGAGCTTTTAGGCGCGAGTTGCAGAGAATGCGGGAAAGTGACGAGTTATCTTGACGGTTACCTAGCGAATGCCGTTTTCGGCCATCTCCGCATTCATATGGACCTTCAGTCAAGAAGCGGGCATCCAGATTCATTGCCTGCAACTATTGAGCTTGCCGATGGGCAAAGGGCTATTGATCTTGCAACGGATGACCACCCTTTCTTCCTGAATATGCCCATATGGCGACCGGCTGGAGTCATGCGCGGGGCCCAGATTTCCGATGGTTTTGGCGAGCCCAGCAAATTCACCTATTGGAATGTGCCACCTACCATTCGAGATACGATTGGACTGAAAGACGGCGACATCGCGAGAATCATCGATACCTCGCCGCCGCACAACCTGAGCGCTTTCGCTAGAGGGTTGGCAAAAATCGCCTATTGCAACGCGGTCATAAAATATGGACTGGACGGATTTCGTCCGCTCGTGACCCCAGACATCATCCTCGGCAAATATCCGAACGTCGCTTATTTCGTTGGTAGCGACCCGACCCCTCCCTCTCCGCCGTACAAGCGGGGGATACAGCATTCCGTGGGGCTAGGTGACATAAGATTCCAGAACCTCAAATTGCTGACAGCAACAATCCGGTTGTTCGGCGATAGCGGCACAAAGACAAGGGGAATGCCCTTCTATACGGTGATCTACGGCGCGGAGGGCCGACACAAGGTTATCTCAAAGCGGCCCTCACCAAGGCTGCCCCGTTCAATGTTGCAGTGACGCAAAGCCTGAAAAGCATCGTCTGTTACGGCGAGTAAAAAACAGTTGCCCTTGCCGCCGCCCCGCCCCCTCCCCATATGTACGCATATTACGTTCACATGGGACAGGAGCCATTGCATGGCAAGCGAGGCACAGATCGCGGCGAACCGGCGGAATGCGGGGCGCAGCACGGGGCCGAAGACGGCGGCGGGGCGGTCGGTCGCGGCGCAGAACGCGCTGCGCCACGGCTTGACCGCGCGGCAGGTCATCCTCCATGACGAGAGCGAAGAGGATTTCGCCGCCTTCCACGCCGAGCTGCGCGCCGCTTTCGCGCCGGCGGACGGGTTCGAGGAGGAGCTGGTCGAGCGCATCACCCTCTGCGCCTGGCGCTTGCGGCGTGTCGCCCGAATCGAGGCGGACGCGATCAACGCGATGGCGGAGAGCGATTTCTGGAAGACCAAGCGCATCTCCGCCGCCTTCGAGCACCGTGCCGGCGAGATGTCGACCCTCGCGCATTACGAGGCGGGGCTCGAGCGCGGGCTCTACCGCGCCCATATGGCGCTCGAGCGGCGCCAGGCGCGCCGCCGCGGCGAGGATGTGCCGGCGCCGGTCGCGGTGCAGGTCGAGTTCGGCGGCGAGGCGCCTGAAAAAGTTAATTTTGGCGAAACGAACCCAATTGCGCCGGCGCCATCGCGGGATGAGACGCCGAATGGCGCCGTGCCAGCCTAAAGAATCTTCAGCGCCGCCTCGGGCGGGCGGCCCAAGGCGGCGCGGCTGCCGCTCACCACGATCGGGCGCTCGATGGTGATGGGGTGCTTCACCATCCCCGCGATGATCTGCGCGTCGGTGAGACTTGGCTTGTCGAGGCCCGCTTCCTTTGCCTCCTTCTTGCGCAGGAGCTGACGCGGCGTGAGGCCCAGGAGCGTGAGGAGCCGCTTCAGCGCGGCGGCGTCGGGCGGCGTCTTCAGGTATTCGATGATCTCCGGCTCGACGCCGCGCTTGCGTAGCAGATCTAAGGTCTTGCGCGAGGTGGCGCAGCGCGGGTTGTGGTAGATGGTGACGGTCATGGGCGCGGCCTTGAGGGTTGGCGCGCGCCATGGTAAGCCCAGGACGCGGCGGAATGAAGCGCCGCGCTCATCGCCGCGAGGATGCGTGCCCCAACCCGTCAAGAAAGTGGTTCTGGCCTATTCGGGCGGCCTCGACACCTCGGTCATCCTGCGCTGGCTGCAGGAGACCTATCACTGCGAGGTCGTGACCTTCACCGCCGATATCGGCCAGGGCGAGGAGTTGGCGCCGGCGCGGCAGAAGGCGCAGATGATGGGGGTGAAGGAGATCTTCATCGACGATCTGCGCGAGGAATTCGTCCGCGACTTCGTCTTCCCGATGTTCCGCGCCAATGCGCTCTACGAGGGGCAGTATCTGCTGGGCACCTCGATCGCCCGGCCCTTGATCGCCAAGCGCCAGATCGAGATCGCCAAGCAGGTGGGCGCCGATGCCGTCGCCCACGGCGCCACCGGCAAGGGCAACGACCAGGTGCGCTTCGAATTGGCCTATTACGCCTTGAAGCCGGACATAAAGGTCATCGCGCCGTGGCGGGAATGGGACCTCGCCTCGCGCACCCGGCTCGTCGAATACGCCGAGAAGCACCAAATCCCGATCCCCCGCGACAAGCGCGGCGAGGCGCCGTTCTCGGTCGATGCCAACCTCCTGCACATCTCGGCCGAGGGCAAGATCCTCGAGGACCCCTGGGCCGAGCCGCCGGAATTCATCTATAGCCGCACCGTCGCGCCGGAAGAGGCGCCGGACAAGCCGGAATATGTCGAGATCGAATTCGCCCGCGGCGATGCGGTGGCGGTCAATGGCGAGAAACTCACGCCAGCCGCGCTCTTGGCGCGGCTCAATGAACTCGGCGGCAAGCACGGCATCGGCCGGCTCGACCTCGTCGAGAACCGCTTCGTCGGCATGAAGTCGCGCGGCGTCTACGAGACGCCCGGCGGCACCATCCTGCACGCGGCGCATCGCGGCATCGAGAGCATCACCTTGGACCGCGGCGCCGCGCATCTCAAAGACGAGCTGATGCCGCGCTATGCCGAGCTCATCTACAACGGCTTCTGGTTCGCGCCCGAACGCGCGATGCTGCAGGCCGCGATCGATGAGAGCCAGGAGAATGTCGCGGGCACGGTGCGCCTCAAACTCTACAAGGGCGGGGTCCGCGTCGTCGGCCGCCGCTCGCCGAAGAGCCTTTACAGCCTGGCGCACGTCACCTTCGAGGAAGACCAGGTCTACGACCAGCGTGACGCCGAAGGCTTCATCAAACTGAACGCGCTGCGCTTGCGCCTGATGAAGGCGCTGCGGAAGTAGGGGTCCTCATTCGGAGCGCCCTTCGAGACGCGCCCTACGGGCGCTCCTCAGGGTAAGGCACTTTTCTTCCTGCCCTTAACACTCTTCCTCGTGCTGAGGAGCGATCCGAAGGATCGCGTCTCGAAGCACGCAGGGTATCAAGCCAAGCGAAGACCGCGCTACAGCAGCGCGGGCTCGGCTAGTCCCCGCCTTCGGCAGGCGGCGATCACCGTGTTGCGCAGGAGGCAGGCGATGGTCATCGGCCCGACGCCGCCCGGCACCGGGGTGATGGCGCCGGCAACCGCGGCGGCCTCGTCATAGGCGACGTCGCCGACGAGGCGGCTCTTGCCGTCGGGGAGATTGATGCGGTTGATGCCGACATCGATCACCGTGGCGCCCGGCTTGATCCATGACCCGCGCACCATTTCGGCCTTGCCGACGGCGGCGACCAGGATGTCGGCGCGGCGCGCCACCGCGTCGAGGTCGCGCGTCCGCGAATGGGCCATGGTCACCGTGCAATGCTCGGCGAGGAGCAGCGCCGCGACCGGCTTGCCGACGATGTTGGAGCGCCCCAACACCACCGCTTCCGCGCCGGCGAGCGCGCCCAAACTCGCGCGCAGCAAGATGAGGCAGCCGAAGGGCGTGCACGGCACCAGCCCCGCGCCGCCGCTCCACAGGCGGCCGACATTCTCGGGATGAAAGCCATCGACATCCTTGGCCGGATCGAGCGCGGCTATCACCCGCTGCGGATCGATCTGCCGCGGCAGCGGCAACTGCACGAGAATGCCGTCGACCTTGTCGTCGGCGTTGAGCTTGTCGATGAGCGCCAGCAGCTCGGCCTCGCTCGTCGCCGCGCCGAGGCGATGCTCGAAGCTCGCGAGCCCGGCCTCGATGCTCGCCTTGCCCTTGTTGCGGACATAGACCTGGCTCGCCGGGTTGTCGCCCACCAGCACCGCGGCGAGGCCGGGCACGATGCCCTGGGGCTTGAGCGCGGCCGCGGCGCCGGCGATGCGCGCCCGAAGCGCCGCCGCATGCGCCTTGCCGTCGATCACCCGCGCCTGAGCCATGTCCGCAACTCCTCCTCGAGACGCATCATCAGCGCCGCCGGCTCGCCCGCGATGTGCACGAGCTTGCGGCGGTCGGCCGCGCCCAGCACCAGGGTGAGGTCGCTGCGCTTCACCCGCAAGACCTGCGCCAAGAACCGCAGCAGCGCCTCATTCGCCCGCCCCTCCTGCGGCGGCGCATGCACGGCGATCTTGAGGGCGACTGCGCCGTCTGCTTCCTCGGCCAGCCCGAGGATGCGGTCGGCCTTGGCCTTCGGCACCAGCCGGACGGCGAGGCGCACGCCGCCGCGCGCCGCCGCGAAGGGAAGATTGCGCGTGGCCGGGACCGGCGGGCTCACCCCTGATAGAAATGAAACTCGAGCTGCCGCAGCTCCATCTGGACGAGCCAGATGATCAGCAGCAGAATGATCGGCGAGATGTCGATGCCGCCCAGATTGGGCAGGAACTGGCGGATCGGCCGCAGCGCCGGCTCGGTCAGGCGGTAAAGCACGTCGAGGATGCGGGCGACGCTGCGGTTGTAGGTGTTGATCACGCCGAAGGCGATGAGCCAACTCGCCACGGCGGAGATGATGATCACCCACCAGTAGAGATCGAGGATCGCGATGACGACCTCGATGACCGGCACCAAGAAGCCGCCCATGCCCTGCCGAGCCCCCCGCGAAATCGCGCGTAACCTAGCCGCTGCTCGGCACGCGCGCAAGGCTGGCCGGCGAGCCCGCCAGCCTTGACACTGCGCGGCCGCGCTCCCATAGTCCGCGCCGCATTGGGGCCGTAGCTCAGTTGGGAGAGCGCGACGTTCGCAATGTCGAGGTCAGGGGTTCGATCCCCCTCGGCTCCACCAGCTCCTGCCAAATCATAGGTTCAGGCGCAGCGCGGCCGGTCCCGGAGGCAGGCCATGCTGATCTTTCGCCAACTGTTCGATCCGCAATCCTCGACCTACACCTATCTGCTGGCATGCGGCGACAGCGGCGATGCCGTGCTCATCGATCCCGTCTTCGAGCAGGTGCCGCGCGACAGCGCCCTCATGCGCGAACTCGGGCTCACGCTGCGCTTCACCTTGGAGACGCATGTTCATGCCGACCATGTGACCGGCGCCGCCTTGCTCAAGGAGCGCCTCGGCAGCGCGATCGCGACCGCGGCGGCCGGCGGTACCGAAGGCGCCGACCGCTATCTCGCCGACCGCGACCGCATCGCCTTCGGCGGGCGCTATCTCGAGGCCCGCCTGACGCCGGGCCACACCGGCGGCTGCATCACCTATGTGCTGGACAATGAGAGCATGGCGTTCACCGGCGACTGCCTGCTCATCCGCGGCTGCGGCCGGACCGACTTCCAAGAGGGCGACCCGCGCGCGCTCTACCGCTCGGTGCACAGCCAGATCTTCGCGCTGCCGGAATCCTGCCTGCTCTATCCCGGGCACGACTATCGCGGCCTCACCGTCACCAGCGTCGCCGAAGAGAAACGCTTCAATCCGCGCCTCGGCGGCCAGTTGAGCGAGGACGATTTCGTCGGCTTCATGCGCAATCTCGGGCTCGCCCACCCGAAACAGATGGCGATCGCCGTGCCGGCCAATCTGAATTGCGGCCGGCGCAAGGGCCCCATCTCCGCCGGCGAGCCGTCCTGGGGCCCCTTGATCCTGACCTTCGCCGGCGTCTGGGAGATCGAGCCGCATTGGGTCGAAGAGCATCTGCGCGAGCTGCAGATCGTCGATGTGCGCGAAGCCGGCGAATTCGACGGGCCGCTCGGCCACATCCCGGGCGCGCGGCTGATGCCGCTTGGCACGGTCGCGGCGGCGGCGGGACTGGCCCGCGACCGGCCGATCGTCACGGTCTGCCGCGCCGGCGGGCGGTCGGCGCAGGCGAGCCTCCTGCTGAAGGGGCTGGGTTTCGACAGGGTCGCCAATCTCGCGGGCGGGATGCTGCGCTGGCGCGCGCAAAACTTGCTCGTCGAGGGCGGCAGCGAGTGAGGGCGCCGGCGCGCCGGGGTCCCTTGACGCTCGCGCAGCCCGGTACAAAATGTCCAGGAGACGGGCGCCGCCCGCGCTGGGGCTCGGCTTCGCGGAGGATCTTTCGGTGTATTCGGAAACCACCCGCTCCATCAAGGTCACGGTCAAGCCGATCTATCTCGAGGACCAGTCCTCGCCGGCGGACAATCACTACGTCTGGGCCTATCACGTCCGCATCGAGAACCGCGGCCGCGAGACCGTGCAGCTGCGGCGGCGCCATTGGCGCATCACCGACGGCATGGGCCGCAGCCAGGAGGTGCGCGGGCCGGGCGTGGTCGGCGAGGAACCGGTGCTCGGTCCCGGCCAGGCCTTCGAATACACCAGCGGCACGCCCTTGAGCACGCCGTCGGGCATCATGGTCGGCAGCTACGAGATGGAAACCCCGAGCGGCGAGAGCTTCGCCGTTGCCATCCCGGCCTTCTCGCTCGATAGCCCGCACCATCCCGTCCGGCTGCACTGAGACGGGATTCCAGCCCTGCAACCGTTCTGACGCGGCCGATGCCGCAATGCGAAGGATTTTGTGCCATGCCAGTGAAGCCCGTCGGCCTCGACGCCGCGAAACCCAAGAGTCCGGCCGTCGGCGAGCGGCCGAGCCGCGCCGAGACCGAAGAGGCGGTGCGGACCTTGATCCGCTGGGCGGGCGACGATCCCGAGCGCGAGGGCCTGCGCGGCACGCCCGGCCGCATCTCGCGCGCCTTCGAGGAGTATTTCTCGGGCTACGCCGTCGATCCCATCGAGGTGCTGCAACGCACCTTCGAGGAGACCGACGGCTACGATGAGATGGTCGTCTTGAAGGACATCCGCTTCGAGAGCCATTGCGAGCATCACCTGGCGCCGATCATCGGCAAGGCGCATGTGGCCTATCTCCCGAACAAGCGCGTCGTCGGCATCTCGAAGATGGCGCGGCTCGTGGAGGTCTATGCGCGGCGGCTGCAGATCCAGGAGAAGATGACGGCGCAGATCGCCAACACGCTCGACGAGGTGCTGCGGCCCAAGGGCGTGGCGGTGGTGATCGAGGCGGCGCATCAATGCATGACCACGCGCGGCGTGCACAAGCCGGGCGTGGCGCTGGTCACTTCGCGCATGCTCGGCGCCTTCCGCACCGATCCATCGACGCGGCGCGAGTTCCTCAGCATCATCAACGCCCCGCCGGCATCGAGCCTCACCAACGTGTGAGGCCGCGGGCCTCATCGTCCTTCGAGACGCCGGCTTTGCCGGCTCCTCAGGACGAGGACGTTTCTTGGTGCCGTCAAAGATCTTCCTCTTGCTGAGGAGGCCGCAAAGCGGCCGTCTCGAAGCACGCACCGCATCCCTGCCGCCGGGACCTAACCTTTACGGCATGATGTAATAGGGCCCGAAGCTGTTCTGGATCTCGCTCGTCATCCGGCGGTCGAAATCCACCATCAGGGCGCTCGTCATGTCGTACCAGGCTTGGTCGCGATCATTGGGCGTCGCGGTGTTGAGCAGGCTCTGCGAGCGCGTGGCGGTGACGTTGGCGGTGCGCACCACGAGGCCTCTGGGGTCGACGATGTCGAGCCTGGCGCGCACGGTCATGTCGTAGCGGTCCGACGGCTCGGTGGTGAAGGCGCCCTTGATGCCGCCGGTCTGCGCCAGCGGCACCTCGATCACGCTCGAATCCTGGATGACGAAGCGCGCCTCGCCGCTCTGCCCGGCCGCCTTCAGCCGGTCATGCGCCCAGTTCTCCACCGCCTTTCCCGGCGGCACCGGGAAGAGATGCTCGACATTGGGCGCGTGGTAGGGCGGCTGATAGTCGTTGCGGATTTCGACCCGAGCGACGCTCAGCATGATCGGCGGCTGGCCGGTGAAGCGCAGATCGGGAAAGACCGGCCGCGGCGGCGCCGATGAACAGGCGGCGAGTCCGAGGCAAAGGGCGGCGAGGAGCATCAAGCGGCGCGGCATTGGCATGATCGTGCATCCTCTCAAACGCGGTGCCGGCGGTTCAGTGGCGCGCCAGCGCGGCGATTTCCGACTCGTCGAAGCTATAGACGGCGCTGCAGAACTGGCAAGTGACCAAGACCTTGCCGTCGACTTTCATCTCCTCGAGCTCCTGCGGCGCGAGAATCCGCAGCATGGTCTCGACCCGCTCGCGCGAGCAGCGGCAGCGCGCGACGAGCGGCCGCGGCCGGTAGGCGCGCACCCCGTCCTCGTGGAAAAGGCGGAACAGCAGCGCCGCGGGCGCGAGCAGCGGATCGACCAATTCGCCGGACGTCGTGGAGCTCATCAGGATCACCGCCCGGCGCCAGCCTTCGTCTTCGGCCTCGCGCCGCGCCGCGCTTTCCGCCGCCGGCAAGCGCTCGATCATCAAGGCGCCGGCGCGCCAGCGCGGCAAGCCGTGGCGATCCGGCAGGCGCGCCACCGCGACCTTCAAGCCGGCCTCGACCTGCTCGCTCTGGCGGAAATAGTGGTGGACGCATTCGGCGAGCGTCGCGCCTTGCAGCTCGACGATGCCCTGATAGCGGTCGGTGTGCTCGCCCTGGTCGCAAGTAAACGCGAGATAGCCGGCGCCGAGGAGACGCGGCACGGAATCGCCGACCGGCTGGCCGCTGCTCGCGGCCGCCGCCAGCACCCGCGCGAGCTTTTCGTCATCGACCTGGGCGTAGCCGCGCACCCCGCCCGCCGTCGTGATGTCCGCGACCATCAGCCGGATCGGCCCGTCGCCCTTGGTCTGCAAGGTGAAGACGCCGTCGTATTTGAGCGCGCGCGCCAGCGCCGCCGCGAGCGCGATCGCCTCGCCCAGGAGCTGCGCCACCGGCGCGGGATAGGCATGCCGCGTCAGGATCTCGTCGATCAGCGGCCCGAGCCGGACGAGACGGCCGCGCAACTGGAAGGGATCGATCTGAAATGGCTGGACGAGGTCGTCGCGAAGTTCGAGCTGCTGCATCATCGAATACCAGAGGCCGGGCGGGAGTGACGCGAGCGGCCCCGGCCGCGGCGCCTCAAGCGAGGCACCAGACCAGAATGCCCTTCTGCGCGTGCAAGCGGTTCTCCGCCTCGTCCCACACCGCGGATTGCGGACCGTCGATGACTTCGGCCGTGACTTCCTCGCCGCGCTTCGCCGGAAGGCAGTGGAGGAAGATGGCGCCGGGCCTCGCCCGCGCCATCAGCCGCGCATCGACGCGATAGGGAGCGAGCATGTTGTAGCGCTTGGCGTCGGGTTCAACCCCCATCGACAGCCAGGTGTCGGTGACGATGCAGTCGGCGCCGCTGGCGGCCGCCTCGGCATCGGCGAAGAGCGTCACCCGCCCGCCATTGGCGCGCGCCCAGTCCAGCACCCGCTCCGCCGGGTGCAGCGCCTCGGGACAGGCCAGGCGCAGCTCGAAATCGAAGCGCACGGCGGCGTGGATCCAGCTCGCGGCGACGTTGTTGCCGTCGCCGCACCAGGCGACGATCTTGCCCTTGACCGGGCCGCAGCGCTCCTCAAAGGTCATGACGTCGGCCATGATCTGGCAGGGGTGGCTCCGGTCGGTCAGGCCATTGATCACCGGCACCGTTGCATGCGCCGCCAGCTCCTCGAGATCCGCCGCGTGGCGGGCGCGGATCATCACGGCATCGACATAGCGCGACAGCACCCGCGCCGTGTCGGCCATCGTTTCGCCGCGCGAGAGCTGGCTGTCGGCGGTGGACATGACCGCGACATCGCCGCCCAACTGCTTCATGGCGACTTCGAAGGAGAGCCGCGTCCGCGTCGAAGGCCGCTCGAAGATCATCGCCAGGAGCTTGCCCTTGAGCGGCGTCGAGCGATCCTCGCCGCGCTTGTAGGCCGCGCCGCGCTCGAGCATGCGGCGGAGCGTGCCGCCATCGACCCGGTCGAGATCGAGGAAATGGCGCGGCGCCGTCATCGTCAAGGCGTCCATTGCCGCGCCACGCCGTCGATGATGTCGGCGGCTTCGGCGACGTGGCGCTCCTCGATGATGAGCGGCGGCAGCAGGCGGATGACATTCTCCCCCGCCGCCACCACCAGGAGGCCAGCTTGGCGCAGCCGGTCCACCACCTCGCCGTTGGGCGGCCGGCATTTGAGTCCGACCAGCAGGCCCTTGCCGCGGACTTCGGTGAAGACGCCGCCATGCGCCGCGACAATCGCGTCGAGCCGCCGCCGAAGCAGGCCGGCGATGCCCTGGACGCGTTCCAGGAATCCCGGCGCGAGCATGATGTCCAGCACGGCGTTGGTCACGGCCATGGCGAGCGGGTTGCCGCCGAAGGTCGAGCCATGCGTTCCCGGAACCATACCGACCGCCGCCGTCTCGGTGGCGAGGCAGGCGCCGACGGGGAAGCCGCCGCCGAGACCTTTGGCGAGCCCCATCACATCGGGCGCGATCCCCGCCCATTCATGGGCGAAGAGCTTGCCGGTCCGGCCCATGCCGCACTGCACCTCGTCGAAGACCAGGAGAATGCCGAACTCGTCGGCGATCTGGCGCAGCCCCTTGAGGTAATCGACCGAGGCGACCGCGAGCCCGCCCTCGCCCTGCACCGGCTCGACGATGATGCCGGCGGTCTCCGGTCCGATCGCCGCGCGCATCTCGTTGAGATTGCCGTAAGCGACGTGGTCGAAGCCCGGCGCCGGCGGGCCGAAGCCCTTCAAGTATTTCTCGTTGCCGGCGGCGGCGAGGGTCGCGAGCGTGCGGCCATGGAAGGAGCCGGTGCAGGCGATGAGGCGATAGCGCTCGGGATGCCCAGTCTCGGCGTGGTATTTGCGCGCCACCTTGATGGCGCATTCCATTGCCTCGGCGCCGGAATTACAGAAGAAGACGGTGTCGGCGAAGCTCGCCGCGACGAGCCGCTCGGCCGCGCGCTTCTGCCCGGGAATTTGATATAGGTTCGAGCAATGCCACAGCTTTTGCGCCTGGCGATTGAGCGCCTCGACCAGGTGCGGATGCGCGTGGCCCAAGGCGGTGACGGCGACGCCGCTGGAGAAGTCGAGATATTTCCGGCCGTCGGCAGCGAAGAGATAGGCGCCTTCGCCGCGCTCGAAACTCACCTCGGCCCGAGCGTAGGTCGGCAGGATCGGTGGAATCACGGAGGGCCTCCTGTGCGATGGGGGTCTTGGAATGGCGGCTGAGCCGACCTATCGTCGTCGCCCGCCGCCAAGGCGCCGGGCATTCCGGCAAGGACCACCGCTCATCGCATTGCTCCGGGTTCCGCCGCCGCAGCGGAGAAAGCGCGAAATTATGGGGGTTTAGGCGCCAGTGTCAACGCCACCCTGCCAATGCCGTCCGGCGCTCGCCCCAGCGGTGCCCCGCGCTGGCGGCCGCCGCGGCGCGCGGCTAAATACCGCCCAGGGCAGCAGGAGGCGTGGCAGTGGAACTGAGAAGGCTAGGCACATCCGGACCCGAGGTCTCGCTGGTCGGGCTCGGCTGCAACAATTTCGGCGGCCGCATCGCCCGCGAAGCGACGCGCCTGGTCGTCGACAAGGCGCTCGAGCTCGGCGTGACCTTGTTCGATACCGCGGACACCTACGGCAATTCCGGCGGCTCTGAGGAGCTGCTCGGCGAGATCCTCGGCGCGCGGCGCAAGCAGATCGTGCTCGCCACCAAATTCGGCATGGCCATGGACAGCTCGGGCCAGCGCCAGGGCGCCTCGCGCCGCTACATCATGGCCGAGGTCGAGGCCAGCCTGAAGCGGCTCCGCACCGATTGGATTGACCTCTACCAGCAGCATCGTCCCGATCCCGAGACGCCGATCGAAGAGACGCTCGGCGCGCTCGACGCGCTGGTGCGCCAGGGCAAGGTGCGCTACATCGGCAATTCCAATTTTTCCGGCGCGCAGATCGAAGCGGCACAAGCGACCTCGCAGCGGCTCGGCCTTGCCGCCTTCGTCTCCTGCCAGAATGAATACAGCCTGCTCGTGCGCGGCATCGAGGGCGACGTGATCCCGGCGATGCAAAAGCACGGCCTCGGGCTCCTGCCGTATTTCCCGCTCGCCAGCGGGCTTCTCACCGGCAAGTACCGGCATGGCGCCCCAATGCCCGAGGGCGCGCGGCTCAACGACGGGTCGCGCTATTCCGGCCGCTACCTGACCGAAGAGAATTGGCGGATCGTCGAGCAGCTCCGGACCTTCTCCGAGAGCCGCGGCCGCAGCCTACTCGAACTCGCCTTTGCCTGGCTCGCCTCGCGCCCCGGGCTCGCCAGCGTCATCGCCGGCGCGACCAAGCCCGAGCAGGTCGAAGCGAATGTCCGCGCGGTCGCCTGGCGGCTCACGCCCGAGGAGATCGCCGAAATCGATCGTCTGACCGCCGGGAGCGTCACGCCTTGAGCTTGTAGCCGCACGCGATGAGGTGATGGCAGAGCGCAATGAGCGCGGCATTGAGCGCGATCATCATGACGATGCCGACGGCGAGCGAGCCCTCGGCCCGGCCGATGAAGCCGCAGCGGAAGCCGTCGATCATGTAGAAGAACGGATTGGCGAGCGCGATCGCATGCCAGGGCGCCGGCAGATTGTCGATCGAATAGAACGTGCCGGACAGGAAGGAGAGCGGCGTCACGATGAAATTGGTCACCGCCGCGATGTGATCGAACTTGTCCGCCCAAATGCCGGCGATGACGCCGAGGACGGAGAGCAGCAGCGACGCCGCGACGGCGTGGAAGAGGACGAGCGCCGGGTAGGGCATGCGGATCGGAACGACGATCGCCATCGCCGCCGCCACGGCCACCCCCACCGCAACGCCGCGGGTCACGCCGCCCAAGGCCATGCCCCAGGTGAGCTCGAGCGGGCTCAAGGGCGGCATCAGCACATCGACGATGCTGCCCTGGAGCTTGGCGATCATCAGCGACGAGGTGGTATTGGCGAAGGCGTTCTGCGTGATCGCCATCATGACGAGGCCGGGCGCCAGGAATTGGAGATAGGGCAGCCCTGCGATCTCGCGCTGCTGCCCGCCGAAGGCCATGAGGAAGATGGCAAGGAAGAGCAGCGTCGTCACCACCGGCGCCACGAGCGTCTGCATCGACACCTTGAGAAAGCGCCGGACTTCGCGCAGATAGAGGGTCCAGAAGCCCAGCCAGTTGACGGCGCCGAAGCGCCGGACGCTCGGACTCGCTGGCTCGATCATGCGTTTCCTCGGCGATTTGCCGGCGAGGATAGAGGGGAGCGCGGCGGCGGCGCAAGCGCGCGCCCAGGAGAATGGCGATGGCCGAGGCGAAATCGCGGAAGGGACGCGCGCCGCGCAGGCTGACGGCGCAATCCCTCGACAATGCCGCGCTCCATTACCTCGAGCGCTTCGCCGCCTCGAGCGCGCATCTGCGCCGCATCCTCCTGCGCAAGGTGGCGCGCGCGGCCGAGGCCGGAATGGCCGATCGCGGCGAGGGCGCGCGTCTGGTCGAGGAATTGATCGAGCGCTATCTCGCCGCCGGGCTGCTCGACGATCGCGCCTATGCGGCACAGAAAGGCGCGAGCCTCCACCGCCGCGGCACCTCGCGCTATGGCATCGGCGGGCAGCTCGCCAAGCGGGGCGTGCCGCGCGAGCTGATTGCGGCGACGCTCGGCGATCTGGCCGATTCCGGGAGCGATGATCTGGCTGCGGCCTGCGCGCTGGTGCGCCGGCGGCGCTTGGGTCCCTACCGCCCGGCCGCCGAACGCGAGACGCAACACCGCCGCGACTTGGCGGCGCTCGCTCGCGCCGGCTTCAGCCGCGACGTGGCGCGCCGCGTCCTGGCCGCGCCCGATCCCGCGGCGCTCGAGCGGCTGGCACGCGGCGAGGAGCCGGAGGATTAGGGTGAGTCCGCGGTGGCGGGCCGCGCGCCGCCTCCGCCCGATGTCCGCGATCCACTCAAATGCCGACGCGAGGCGACTGGTGGGCAAAGTCGCTGAAGCGCCAGAAGCGGAATGACTCGCATCCGTTCCTTGCGCAGGTTTATCGGGAAATTCTGCGGCTGATTGATGGGCTGCGACCAGGACCGGTCGTCGCGTAGGAACCGGGACGATCGGATGCGTCATCGTGACGGGAGGAGTATGTCCGAATGACGAGGAAAAGCGACAAATCGGCCATGGAATGCCGCGACAAATCTTGCCAAGCAGAGCGCGATGTGAAATCGTAATACTGGCAGGCGCGAATTATCTCGGAAGCCTTGGTCATCACTGATCTCATCTTGCCGACGAGGCCGTTTTTAAGGATTGCGTAAATGGCTATACTCAAATGGGTAGGGGCGGGGCTCTTGGCGCTGACCCTCATCGGTGGTATGCGTCCGGCAGAAGCGCAGACGCCCGTCGATTGCACCGGCACCGGCAGTCCCGCCGCGCTGCAGAACCTCATGCCAACTTGGCAGGGCGGCAGCATCACCATCGACGGAACCTGCCTCGGCAACATCACGCTTTACTACCCGACCGGCTTTTATCCCGGGCCGTCCGGCGGAACCATCCAGGGTCAGATCGAAGTCTATGGCACCCTCATGTTCTGCGGCAGCGGCGTTGTCCTCGAAGGCGACGGCACCAATTCGGTCGTGCTCTGGGTGCATGATTCGTCCACCCTGCTGATCCAAGGCTGCCCCATCCAGAACGGCGGGAACGACGGGATCTATGCCGAGAGAGGCGCGATCGTCGACTTCGGGGGGCCGGGCAACTCGATCGTCAACAACGGCAATCACGGCATCGAAGCGAGCGACGGCGTGACCATTCGTCTCGGCGCCATCGTCCCGAATCCAGGCGGCACGCCCGATCCGACGCAGGCGGTGACCATCTCCGGCAATGCCGCCGACGGCATCCACATGAGCGGCACCGCCAATCTCCACGCCTACGACGCGAGCATCACCGGCAACGGCCAGAACGCTCTCTTCCTCAGCGACGCGTCCTCCGCCCGCTTCACCGGCGGCACGATCACCGCGCCCACCAGCGGCACGATGCCGTGGGCGATCCAGGTCCACGGCGCATCCTCCCTGCGGCTCGACAGCGTCGATGAGACGCTCGGGGGCGCCGCCGCGGCGCCCAACGGCATCATCCTTGCCAGCACCAATTCCAGCGTCACGGTCTATGAGACGACGCTGACCCAGAACAGCGGGTCGACCAATCCGGCGATCCAGGCCTCGGGCGCCGCTAGCGTCACGATCGAAAACGCCAACGTGACCGGAGCCGGCAATGGCGCCCTGTCGCTCGGCGCGAATTCCAGCGCCACGCTCTATGGCTCGATCATCAGCGACAATGGCAGCGGCAGCGGTTGCGGCAATCTGAAGCCGGTCATCAACGCCGCCGGCGGCTCGACGATAAATTTGGCCGGGGGCAACACGATCCGAAACACCGTCAACAGCTTCGCGCTGAATGTGCAGAATGCGTCAACTCTGTTCCAGGGCGGCGCCACCACGCTGTTGCCCGGCGCGGGCTTCAGCAATGCGGTCGATACCGTCGACGGCAGCGCCTGCATCAAGACCTACAGCAACATGGAGCTGGGCGCGACGAAGGATACTGGCTCGGGCTTGGAATGGAACGGCCCCGGCCTCATCATCACCGTGCAGCAGACCTCGCTCGCCCGGCTCGACGGCAACAATCTGACGATCAACGGCGAACTGCTGTTCGATCAGGGCGCCGACGGCTATTTCAACCAGAACAACTGGTCGGGCAGCGGGTCGGCCAATAGTGTCAGCTCCGTCGTCTGCAACAACGTCGAATCCCGGATCACCAACCCGGGCGAGGTCTCGCCCGCAGTCGCGACCGGCGCGCCGCCAGGCTGCACCACCTTCTGAGAAATCTCGAGAAATCCAGAGCGGGTCTTTGTCGGCCAAGGCGCCGACGCGGTGACGCTGCATCTCAAGCAGCATGCCAAACGCCTTGGGGAGCTGAAGGTCGCCCTAAGCCAACAGTCCCCGGAGTCCCAGGTTCGCGGCGCGATTTTGGCCTTGTGCGAGCCGCTGGAGCAATACGGTTGCACGCTCCATCGGCCGTCCATGGCGCGAGGCCGGGCGGGTGGCTCACGGCCGGGGTGCCGGCCGCGGAGACCCGCGTGGCGAGGATCGAAGGTCGCGCTCCGAACCGTTGGCCACTCAAACCTACGTGATCAATTCCCAGAAAATTCCGGCCACCGCGACGAAGCCGAGGGTGAATACCAGCGTTCTCACATAGGGTATGGCGAGCCAGTAGACCACGGCATGCGCCAGCCGCATCCAGAAGAAGAACGCCGCCCAGAAGGCCGTCATCGCATCCGCCTTGCCGGCGATATGCGCGATGATGACGAGTGCCGCAAAAGGCGCGAAAACCTCGACGGCATTCATGTAGGCACGGTCGGCGCGTTTGCCCCACAGCGGCACCGGGCGCGGGGCAGGATCCCGATAATTGGTCGGCTGGAGGAAACCGTTGGTCATGACCTGGCAGACGACGTAGGGAATCCACAGGGCCGCGGTGAGAATTGCGGTATATGCCAGATACCTCAGATCGGTTGTCATCAGTCACTCCAAATCGAGATTGTTTGCGACCGCGAAGTGTCGAGCCCCGAGAGCCGAACTTTCGGCGGCGACTGGCATAGGCTCGCGCTAGTGCCTCGCCCACGCCCAGCCGGTGATGCGCCATTTGTCCGCGACCTTTTGCAGAGCCACCGTCAAGATTGAACCGCGCTCGGCCAACCGCTTGCCGTTCTGCTTGAAGGTGAAGTTCGCCGGGACGACGACGTAAGCGCGATCTGCCGTGACATCGACATGCGTTGGGCTGCGCAATGTCACGATCGGATCGGTAATTCCGTTCTTCTTGACGTAGGCATCGAAATCGTTTGCCCAATCCGCACAGCCCGTAGCGCCTTGCCATAGGTGCGGCGGAATTTCGTCAATAATGGACGATTGAGCGGCGCAATCACCCAGCGCGGTCTTCACGTCGCCCTTGTTAAAGGCGTCGGCGTATTGCCGTACCGTAGCCATGACATCGGTCTTTTCAGACGCAGCCGCCGGTCCCACCGCCAAGGCGATGGCAAATGATGCAGCGATGATTTTGCGCATACCGGTCCCCTCCGTTTTGTGGTGCAAAAATAATTTTTATGAGCCGAGAGATTTCCTGCCGTTGAAGTGCGGAAGTTACGGTGTCGGTGGCGCCGCATCAAGCAGCCACTGGCCATCTGCACCCAGCTTTCCATGCACCCAGATACGACGGCTCACCGCTGATCGCGCTTGGAACGGGGTCGGTCCACGGGAATGACGATCAATTATTCGCGCTAGTCATATCCGGGACGGGTCGATCTGCGACCACGCTCACCACGCGACCGTCGGCGCCAATCGGGGCGCTTCCGGACCTCCGGCTGGCACGCGGCGAGGATGCGGGGGATTAAGCGCACTCAGCCTTGCGGCTGCGCCGTGAGCGGCGGCGGCGCGTCGAGGTAGCGCGTCTGATTGCCCGCCGGCATCTCGATGCCGTCCGTATCGAACGCCCGCTTGATGCGCCGGTTCAACTCGCGGCCGACGTTCCACTGCTGCAGCGGCGCGACCTTGACTTGCGAGCGGATCACCACCGCGTTGTCGGTGAAGCGGTCGAGACCCAGAACCTCCACCGGCCCGAGCAGGATATGCGACCATGCCGGATCGGCCGCCAGCTCCGCACCGACCCGGCGCAGGACCGCGGTCACCCGGTCGGGGTCCGCGCGGAACACCACGCCGACATCGCACACGACATTGGCGTAATCGCGCGACATGTTCTTAACAGTGGTGACCTCGCTGAAGGGGATGGTGACGAGATTGCCGGCGATGTCGCGCAGCCGCAGCGAACGGATCGAGAGCGCCTCGACGACCCCCTGGCCCTTGCCGACATCGACGGCATCGCCGACGGCAAGCTGATCCTCGGCCAGGATGAACAGGCCGGTGATGACGTCCTTGACCAGCGCCTGCGAACCGAAACCCACGGCGAGGCCGATGACGCCGGCGCCGGCCAGGAACGGCGCGATGTTGAGGCCGAGCTGCGCCAGCACGATGAGCCCGGTCGTGACGATGATCAACACTGCCACGGTGGTGCGCAGCAGCGGCAGCAGGGTGCGCAGGCGCGCGTGCTGCGCGTGCGGCCGTCCGGCCAGCGAGTGAAGATAGCGCTCGAGCGCGGCGCTGAAGAGCTCCCACAGCACCAGCCCCAGCACCAATGCGACGAGCGTGGCGAAGAACGATCCCCGCATCTGGCGGCCGGCGACCGTATCGAACCAGGCGAAAGCGCCGATGCCCCAGACCTGCAAGAGCGCCAAGGCCGTGAAGAAGTACACGATCGCCGAGGCGAGGAAGAACAGCACCGGAAGGTAGCGGTTGGTGCGCGCCTCGAGCGTCGGGAAGCGCGCCTTGAGGTCGGGCCTCACGGCAAAGCCCGTGCGCCCGAGGCGTTGGATGAAGCGAAGGACGAGCGCCGCCGCCACCAGCACAACGACGCTCAACGAGGTCGCGCGCAGCAGCAGGGCGAGCCCGCCCTCGATGTGCAGCACGTATATGCCGAAAGTGCCGACGAGGTAGATGATGGCGAGAATGTGCCAGATCTCCGCCATCTGGTGGCGCAGCAGGCCCCAGCGGCGCTCCTCGCCGCGCTCCGAATCCTTGCCGGCGCCGGCATTGCCGCGCAGCCATAGGGCGACGGCGCGCCGGTTCTGCAGGACGAAGATGACGGCGAGGATGGCCAGCACCATGACGGTGCCGCGCAGGATGAGGGCGTAAATCGCGCCGGGCACGCCGAGCCACCAGGCGCCGTTGGCGACGGCCGGCCCGAAGACCGCCCAGCCGGTGAAGCGGCGCATCCAGATATAAAGGTAGTTGCGCGTCTCTTCGCTGAAATCCAGAAGAGCCGCGGCGCTCGGCGACAGCAGCGCCACGCGCGCCGCCGCGAGGATGAGGCGCGCCCAGAACACTGCCCAGATCAGGACAATCGCCGCTTGCTCCTCGCCCGGATGGGGCCGCGCGAAGGGCAGGACGAAGAAGGCGACGCCGGCAAAGACGATGACGGGCAAGGCTTCGAGGATGGCGCCGGGGAGCATGAGCAGGAGCCGCGCTGCCGCGCGCTCGTGCGGGAGCGCGGCGAAGCGGGCCGCCGGACGGCGCAGCGCCCAGCGCACCGCGGCATCGGCGGCGAGCGCGGCGCCGAAAATAACGGCGAGCTTGAGCGCGACGGCGAGCCATTGCGCGCGCAGCGCCGGGTCGGCGATCTGCGCCTTGGCCCAGCCGATGAGCTGGGGCGCATCGAGCAGCACCGACGCGGTGGCAAGAATCTCGTCGGTGATGTCGGCGATCGCGCGCGAGAGATCGTCGATGACGGCGGCGGTTGTCGGCGCCGCCGCCTGCTGTTGCGTGCCGCGCTCGGCGGCGATCAGCGCCTGCAGCTCGGCGACGAGCTTGTCGCGCGCGGCCGGGTCGTTGAGGGTGTCGACGAGTCGCTGCAACTCGGCGGCGGAGACCGTCGTCGTCGCGAGGCCTTCGGCGGCGGCCCTAGGCCCCGCCAGCGGCAGCAGCAGCAGGCACAGGAACGCCACCAGCCCGCAATAACCGCGGAGGCGAAGCTTCATGGCGCGCCGAGACTAGCGGGCGCCGGATCGGGCGCCAAGTGCAGGCGGTCCCGACGGCGCAACGATCCCTCAGCGCCCGCTCTTTAGGAGCCCGATGATCGCCGCCGCCAGGAGCGCCGCACCCGAGAGCGTCAAGATCGACCCGGTGATCCGGCTGACCAGCGTCAGGGCAAAGCCGCGGCCGACGAAGTGGCGCACCGAGGCGAAGCCGAAGGAGATGCCGAGCCACCACAGCAACGAGCCCAGGAAGACTCCCAAGACCAGCGCGCCGATGTCGGCCAAGGTCGCCCCTTCGGCGACGCCCAATTGCGCGAAGATCGCGGCGAAGGCCAGGATGGTGATCGGATTGGTGATGGTGAGCGCAAAGGTCGAGGCATAGGCGCCAAGGAGGGCCTCGCCGCCCAAAGGCTCGGCCTCCGGCACCTGGTGCCGAAGCAGCGCATTGATCCCGAGATAAAGCAAAAACACGCCGCCCAAGGCGCCGAGCCAATGCTCATGGGCGAGGATCTCTTCGCGCACGACGGTGAGGCCGAAGCCGGCGACGATGGCATAAATCGTATCCGCCGTGGCCGCCCCCAAGCCCGAGACGATGCCAAAGGCCGGACCTTCGAACAGCGTGCGCCGCACGCACAGCACGCCCACCGGACCGACCGGGAGCGCGATGACGATGCCGATGACGATACCCTTGAGCAGCGTGGTGAGAAGCATGGCGCGCCGCGGGTCGGGCGAGGGGGGAACGCGCGGTCAGTCTCCAAGAGCGGCGGCGCGGGCGCAACCCGAAATCGGCGGCGGCGGAAGAGGGGCTGCACCCGGCGCCGCGCCCGGCTATTCTCGCCGCCGGCAACGGCAGGAAAGGCGCTTGAGCGCAATGAACGACGATCGGCAGCCCGAGCCCGAAGTGCCGGAGAAGCGGCGCAAGCTCGTCGCAAGCAAGGAGCGCTGGGCGCGCGAGGGCCGGCTCCTCACCGGCGGCGGCCAGGCCGCGCGCGAGCGCCTGCCGCCGGGACAGCGCCGGGTCGAGGATTGGCCGGTGCTCGACCTCGGCACCAGGCCCGATGTCGCGCCGGAGCGCTGGCGGCTCGCCATCGACGGGAAGGTGGCCAATCCCGTGAGCTGGGACTGGGCTGTCTTCCGCGCCCAGCCGCAACTGCGCTCCACTTCCGACATCCATTGCGTCACCGCCTGGTCGCGCTTCGACAATCTCTGGGAGGGCGTCGCCGCGCGGCATGTGCTGGGCGTGGTGCGGCCGCTGCCGGAGGCGCGCTACGTCGTGTTGCACAGCTACGACGACTACACCACCAACCTGCCGCTCGCCGATTTCGACGACGAGGACGTGCTGCTCGCGCATTGCTGGGAGGGGAAGCCTTTGCCGCGCGAGCACGGCGGGCCGGTGCGCCTGGTCGTGCCCAAGCTCTATTTCTGGAAGAGTGCGAAATGGCTCAAGCGCATCGAATTCCTCGCTGCCGACCGGCGCGGCTTCTGGGAGGAGCGGGGCTACCACGACCGCGGCGATCCCTGGACAGAGGAGCGCTACGGCTGACCGGAGCGGCGTGGCGCCGGGGCCACCCAAACATTACAGCGAATTTAGCCGTGCGGCGACGCACACGGGCTTGATTTCCGCTGCGGAAATTTGGCACATGGCGCGCGGGGAGCGGGACGACATGGATGCAATGATCGAGGTTCGCGCTTTGACCCGGCGCTTCGGGCCGATCCTGGCGGTGGACAATGTGTCCTTCACCGTCGAGCGCGGCGCGGTGCTGGGCTTTCTCGGCCCCAACGGCGCCGGCAAGTCGACGACCATGAAAATGATCACCGGCTTTCTCACGCCCTCGAGCGGCACGGCAGTGATCTGCGGCGCCGACATCGTCGAACAGGCGATCGCCGCCAAGCGCCACATCGGCTATTTGCCGGAGGGCGCGCCCGCCTATCCCGACATGACGCCGGCCGGATTCCTGCGCTTCATCGCGCGCATCCGCGGCTTCGGCGGCGCCGAGGCGGCGCGGCGCATCGGGATTGCGGTCGAGCGCACGGCGCTCGCGAGCGTCCTCGACCAGCCGATCGAGACGCTGTCGAAGGGCTTCAAGCGCCGTGTCGGGCTGGCGCAGGCGTTGCTACATGATCCTGACGTGCTCGTCCTCGACGAGCCGACGGACGGGCTCGACCCCAATCAGAAGCACGAGGTGCGCGGCCTCATCACCGCGCTCGCGCCGGAAAAGGCGATCATCATCTCGACCCACCTGCTCGAGGAAGTCGATGCGGTCTGCAGCCGCGCCATCATCATCTCCTCGGGCCGGGTCGTCGCCGACGGCACGCCGGCGCAGCTCGCCGCGCGCTCGCGCCATCACAATGCGGTGCGCTTGGCGCTCGGGCGCGACGGCATCGCCGCCGCGGAGTCGCTGATGCGGTTGCCCGGCGTCCTCGGCGTCGAGGAGGTCGATGACGGCGAGGGCCGCGGCCTGATGATCTTCCCGCGCGATGGCCGCGCCATTCTGCCGGAGGTCGCCGATCTCGTGCGCACCGCGGGCTGGCCGGTGGCGGCCTTGCGCGTCGAGCGCGGCCGCCTCGACGAGGTCTTCCGCGCGATCACCACGACCGCCGCCTGAGCCATCGCCGCACCGGGCCGGGCATCGGAGCCAATTCATGCGCAGCACCTTCGTCATCTTCCGCCGCGAGCTCGCGAGCTATTTCGCGACGCCGCTCGCCTATGTCTTCATCGTCATCTTTCTCGTTCTGGCGGGCGCGCTGACTTTCTTCCTCGGCAATTTCTTCGACCGCGGCCAGGCCGATCTGCAGCCGTTCTTCAGCTTCCATCCCTGGCTCTATCTCGTGCTGATCCCGGCGCTCGCCATGCGGCTGTGGGCGGAGGAGCGCAAGATCGGCACCATCGAGCTGTTCCTGACCCTGCCCATTTCGGTGGGCTCGGCCGTCATGGGCAAGTTCCTGGCGAGCTGGGCCTTCGCCGGGATCGCGCTCGCCTTGACCTTTCCCTTCTGGATCACCGTCAACATCCTGGGCTCGCCCGACAACGGCGTCATCCTGGCGAGCTATATCGGCAGCTTCCTCATGGCCGGCGCCTTCCTCGCCATCGGCGCGGCGCTCTCCGCGCTGACCAAGAACCAGGTGATCGCCTTCGTCGTGACCGCCGCCGTGTGCTTCCTCTTCACGGTGAGCGGCTCGTCGATCGTGCTCGGCTTCCTCACTTCCTGGGCGCCGCAGGGGCTTTTGGACGCGGTCGCGTCCTTCAGCTTCCTCTCGCATTTCGACGCGATCATCCGCGGCGTCATCGACCTGCGCGACGCGGTGTTCTTCGCCTCGGTCATCGCGCTCTTCCTCTTCGCCAACGTCGTCGTGGTCGAGCTCAAGAAGGCGGATTGAGGAGAGCCATCGCATGAAACGCCTTCGCCTCTCGCATCGCGGCGCCGCGCTCTTCGCGCTGGCCGCGGCCGTGGTGCTGTTCGTCGCGGTCAACGTCATCGCCAGCGGCGTGCTGCGCACGACCCGCATCGACCTCACCGACCGGCATCTCTACACGCTGTCCAAGGGCTCGCTCGACACGCTCGCCAAGATCGACGAGCCGCTGGTGCTGCGCTTCTACTACGCGCCGAAGCTGGGCGACGAAATCCCGTCCTACGGCGTCTATGCGCAGCGCGTGCGCGAGATGCTCGAGGAATATCAGGCCGCCGCCAAAGGCAAGATCGAGCTGCAGATCCTCAATCCCGAGCCCTTCTCCGCGACCGAGGACCGGGCCGTCGCCTTCGGGCTTCAGGGCGTGCCGCTCGACCAGAGCGGCGAGCAGGTCTATTTCGGGCTGGCCGCCACCAACTCGACCGACGACCAGCAGATCATCCCCTTCTTCCAGCCCGAGCGCGAGCGCTTCCTCGAATACGATCTGACCAAGGTCATTCACAGCCTCGCCTTCCCCAAGAAGACGGTCATCGGGCTGGTCACCGCGCTGCCGCTCGAAGGCGACATCATGGCGGCGATGCAGGGGCGGCCGATGGTGCCCTATGTCGTCATCAGCGAGCTGCGCCAGCTTTATGACGTCAAGAGTCTGTCGACCGCCTTCGACCGGGTGACGGACGACGTCGATGTGCTGATGATCGTCCATCCCCAGCACCTGCCGGACAAGACGCTTTATGCGATCGACCAATTCGTTCTGAAGGGCGGCAAGGCGCTCGTCTTCGTCGATCCCGATTCCGAGACGCAGCGGATGCACCCGAGCCAGCTCAACCCGCCGGGCGCGCCCGCCGACAGCGATCTCGACAAGCTGTTCGCGGCCTGGGGCATCCGCATGGTGCCGAAGATGGTCGCGGGCGACCTGCAGGCGGCGCGCAAGGTGAATGCAGGGACTCAATCCCAGGTTCAGGCGGTCGATTACGTCGCCTGGCTCGCCTTGAAGCAGCAGAATTTCAATCGCGACGACATGATCACCGCCGATTTGAGCCAGATCACCATGGCGACGGCGGGCATCCTCGAGCCCTTGGCCGACGCCAAGACCAGCTTCACGCCGCTCATCTCGACTTCGACCGATTCGGAAGAGATCCCGGTCGCGAAGATCGAAGGCCTGCCGGACGTGGCCGGGCTGCTCCGCGACTTCAAGTCCGACAACCAGCCGCTGGCGCTGGCGGCGCATGTCACCGGCCCGGCCGCGACCGCCTTCCCCGATGGCCCGCCCAAGGAGGAGGCGGCGAAGGACACCGAGAAGGAAAAGGAGGCGGCGAAGGAGGCGCCTCTGCCGCCGCAAATCAAGACGGCGGCGCAGCCCATCGGCATCGTCGTCGTCGCCGACACCGACATCCTCGAAGATCGCTTCTGGGTTCAGGCGCAGGAATTCTTCGGCCAGCGCGTCGTCGTGCCCGCCGCCAACAACGGCGATTTCGTCGCCAACGCCGTCGATGTGCTGGCCGGTGGTCCCGACCTCATCAGCCTCCGGACCCGCGGCACCTCGGCGCGGCCTTTCGAGCTCGTCAACAACATCCAGCGTGTCGCCGACGAGCGTTACCAGGCGACCGAGAAGGATTTGGAGGACAAGCTCAAGGAGACCCAGAACAAGATCAAGGAGCTGCGCGGCCAGGACGGCCGCGCCAATGTCGCGCTCGCCGCCGGCGAGACGCAGACGCTCGACAATTTCCGCACCGAGATGATCTCCATCCGCCAGCAGCTCCGCCAGGTTCAGCTGGCGTTGCGCGAGAACATCAGGCGGCTCCAGGCGTGGCTCGAGTTCTTCGACATCGCCTTCGTGCCGATCCTCGTCGGCATCGCCGCGATCATCATCGGCATCGTCCGGCGCGAGCGGCGCAAGCGCCGCGCCCACGCCACCTGACCCGGCCCGGCAAGAGGGATCGTCTGATGGGCATGAAAGGACTGATCGGGCTTCTCGCGGCGATGGTTGTCGCCGTCATCGCCGCAATCTTCGTCGCGCGCGGCGGCGGCACGCCGGCCTCCGATCCGCTGGTCGGCAGTTTGGTGCTGCCCGAAATCGGCCAGCGGCTCGGCGATGTCGGCGACCTCGCCATGGTGCGGGGCGACCAGAAGATCACGCTGAAGCGCCAGGGCGAGCAATGGGGGGTCGAGGAGAAGGACGGCTATCCCGCCAATCTCGCCAAGCTCAAGCAGGCGCTCATTGGGCTCGCCGAGCTGCGCTTCGTCGAGCCCAAGACCCGGAAGCCCGATCTCTATGCCCGTCTCGAGGTCGAGGACGCCGGCAAGAAGGGCGCGAAATCGACGCTCGTGACCGTGAGCGACGGCAAGGGCTCGCTGCTCGGCGAGGTGATCGCGGGCAAGCGGCGCATCGATCAGCTCGGCGGCGGCAATGACGGCATCTATGTGCGCAAGCCCGGCGATGCGCAATCGTGGCTGGCGCGCGGCACGCTCGATCTCTCTGGCGACGCGGCGCAATGGCTCGACCAGAAGGTCATCGACATGCCGGAGGCGCAGGTGAAGCAAGTCGTGCTCACCGGCGCCGACGGCGCCACGCTCACCATCGAGCGCGCCAAGCCCGAGGACAAGCTCGCCCTCGCCGAGCTGCCCGCCGGGCGGAAGCTCAAGAGCGAGGGCGCGCTCGACGATCCCGCGAGCGCGCTCGCCGGCCTCGAACTGGCGGACGTGAAGGGGGCAAAGGAGGCGGCCTTCCCCGGCGCGGGCGTGGCGCATGCCAAGTTCACTACCTTCGCCGGGCTGGTGGTGACCGCCGACATCCTCGACAAGGACGGCAATGCCTGGCTGCGCCTCGCTGCGAGCGGCGAGGGCGCAGCGGCGGCGCAGGCATCCCAGCTCAACGCCAAGCTCTCGCCCTGGGTCTATGTAGTCTCCTCATACAAGGCCAAGACGCTCGAGACCAAGCTCGCCGATCTCGTGGAGCCGCAGAAGCCGTCCTGAACGGGCGGCGCGATGCCCGCATTTTTCGCATTCCGGACCTGCGGCGAGTGCCGGCTAGCGGGTCCGTTCCGAATTCCCACATCAAGCGCTGCGGCTATCGACAAGTCCGGCGGCGGACGGGACAATGGGCGTCCGCAGCGGGGCTCGGAGTGCGAGAAAAGGGACGACCATGCGCGACCAGGCGATGACGCTGCGGCCCGTCGAGCGGACGGTGCCGGGAATGCCGGCCAGCGATGGCGCCGGCGTCAAGCTCACCCGACTCATCGGCAGCAACCGCCTCGGCGAGATCGATCCCTTCCTCATGCTCGACGAGATTCGCTCCGACAGCGGCGCCGACTACATCGCGGGCTTCCCCGATCATCCGCATCGCGGCTTCGAGACCGTGACCTATGTGCTGGCCGGACGGATGCGTCACAAGGACAACAAAGGACACGGCGGGCTCCTCACCCCCGGCAGCGTGCAGTGGATGACGGCCGGGCGCGGCATCGTCCATTCCGAGATGCCGGAGCAGGAGGACGGGCTGATGTGGGGCTTCCAGCTCTGGGTCAATCTGCCGGCCAAGGACAAGATGACGGCGCCGCGCTATCAGGAGATTCCGCCCGAGCAGATCCCCGAGGCGGCGCTGGCGGGCGGCGTGCGGGTGAAGGTCATCGCGGGAAGCCTGGAAGGCGTGCGCGGTCCGATCGCGGGCATCGCGACCGACCCGGTGCTGCTCGATGTGGCGCTGCCGGCGGGCGCGTCGCTGGCGCTGCCGCTGCCTGCGGGCCACAACGCCTTCGCCTATCCCTTCGCCGGCGAGGTCCAGATCGGCGAGCCGCCGGTCAAGGTGGGGCGGGGCACGATCGCGGTGCTCGGCGCCGGCGAGGGCGTGCTCATTCGCGCCGAGGGTGCGGAGGCGCGGGTGCTGTTGGCGGCGGCGCGGCCCCTGGGCGAGCCGGTGGCGCGCTATGGGCCGTTCGTCATGAGCACGCCGCAGCAGATCCGCGCGGCGATCGACGATTACCAGGCGGGCCGCTTCTGAGGCTTGAGCGCCGCTCTGGCGCGTGGGAGAGCTGCACCATGAGATGGATCGTCCTGGTCTTGGCGCTTGGCCTCGGCGGCTGCGCCGGCACCTCGCAATGGAGCAAAGAGGGCACGCGCCCCAGCGTCGCGGCCCAGGATCTCGCAGATTGCCACTCCGAGGCGCAGGCGGCGAACATGAAAGACACCAATATCCAGACCGACATCATGGCGACGCACCAGCGCGACTGGCAGAACACCGGCGCGCTCGGCACCAAGCAGGCCACCTTCGCGGCCGAGAACCAGAATCAAACCCACGACTATGTTTGGCGCTGCATGATCGCCAAGGGTTACGCGCCCGGCTCTTAAGCGCGGCGCAGCGAGGCGCGGCCGTCGCCCCCCTCAATCGTTGACGGCATCCTTGGCCGGGATGCGCTTGGCCGGACCGGCGCCGTAAGTGTGCTCGGGCCCGGGAAAACGCCGCGCCCGGACGTCCTCGGCATAGGCCGCCGCCGCCGCCGCGGCCATGGGACCCAGTTCGGCATAACGCTTGACGAAGCGCGGCCGAAATTCGTCGAACAGACCGAGAAGGTCTTCGGTGACCAGGATCTGCCCGTCGCAGGCCGGCGATGCGCCGATGCCGATGGTTGGCGCGGCGATCTCGGCGGTAAGGCGGCGGGCCACCGGCTCGGCCGTGCCCTCGACGACGACCGCGAAGGCGCCGGCCTCGGAGACGGCGTGCGCGTCGGCGACGACGCGGGCGGCCTCGGCGTCGTTGCGGCCCTGGGCACGGAAGCCGCCGAGCGCGTGAATCGATTGCGGCTGCAGCCCGATATGGCCGAGCACGGGGATGCCGCGCTCGACCAGGAAGCGGATGGTTTCGGCCATGGCCTCGCCGCCCTCGAGCTTGACGCCGGCGCAGCCGGTCTCGGCCATGATTCGGGCGGCATTGCGGAAGGCCTGGGCGGGCTTCTCCTGGTAGCTGCCGAACGGCATGTCGACGACGACGCAGGCCCGTCGCGCGCCCCGAACCACCGCGGCGCCGTGCGCGATCATCATCTCGAGCGACACCGGCAGGGTGCTGTCGAGGCCATAGACCACCATGCCCAGGGAATCGCCCGCCAGCAGCAGATCGGCGACGGGATCGAGCAGCCGCGCCATCGGCGTGCTGTAGGCGGTCAGGCAAACGATCGGCACGCCGCCCTTGCGCGCATGCAGCGCGGCCGGGGTGTGCTGCTTCTCGGCTATGGGGACGCTCATGGGCCGCCTCCCACCGGATTGAACGGGGACCGGAGCCTGCCGCGCCGCGGCAAGCGGGTCAAGCCGGCCCGGTTAGGCCGCCCGCTTCTTGAGCCGGAAGGCCAGAACCACCATGACCACGCCGAAGAGCAGCGCATAGGCGCCGATCCACCACGCCCAAACGAGGACGCCGGCAATCGGAAACAAGGCGACCAGTACGCCCCACAGGATCGACAGCGCGCCGCCCAGCAGGAGGAGCCATTCGCCGTCCTCGCGGCGCAAGCGGAAGGCCGCCGCCAGCATCGCCCCGCCCGAGACGATCGCCCAGAACGCCGCGAGATAGATGAACGCCAATAAGGACAGCGCCGGCCAGAGCACGATGACAATGCCGGCGGCGATGTCGAGGATACCCTCGAGCACGATCACGCCGCGGCGCTCGTGGCGCTCGGGCGCACGCATGCCCGCGACGATGGCGAAGATGCCGTCGACCAGGAGATAGGCGGCGAAGAAGAGGATCAGCACTTCGAGCGCCAAGCCCGGCGTGACGAAGAAGATGATACCCAAGAGGATCGCCGCAATGCCCCGCAGCAGCAGTGCCCACCAGTTGTGCGCCAATATCCCGACCATCGCTTGTCTCCCCCTCGTCGGCGTTAAGCATGAGTGCGCCGCGACTGGGAGCAGACCGCCGCCACCTCGGCCTTGTCAATCGCGGACCGGGGTCCTAAGTCAGGCTCGGTTTCGCCCTTCGTCTTCCGGAGCAGCAGCCATGGCGTACAAAGTAGCGGTGGTCGGCGCCACCGGCGCGGTCGGACGCGAGATGCTGAGCGTCCTCGCCGAGCGTGCCTTTCCCGCCTCCGAGGTCCATGCCGTGGCCTCCGAGCGCTCGGCCGGCGGCGAGGTGTCTTTCGGCGAGAATGCGGTCCTCAAGGTCGAGGACCTCGACAAATTCGACTTTCGCGGCATCGACATCGCGCTGTTCTCGCCGGGCGCCAAGATCTCGGCCGTGCACGCGCCGCGCGCCGCCAAGGCCGGCGCCGTGGTCATCGACAACACCTCGCACTTCCGCATGGACAAGGACGTGCCTCTCGTGGTGCCCGAGGTCAATCCGCAGGCGATCGGACAATTCGAGAAGCGCGGCATCATCGCCAATCCCAATTGCTCGACCATCCAGATGGTGGTGGCGCTGAAGCCGCTGCACGATCTCGCGCGCATCCGGCGCGTCGTCGTCGCGACATATCAATCGGTCTCCGGCGCCGGCCGCGAGGCGATGGACGAGCTCTTCAACCAGACCCGCGGGATCTATGTCAACGATCCCATCAAGAAGGAACAGTTCACCAAGCAGATCGCCTTCAACTGCATCCCGCATATCGACATCTTCATGGACGACGGCTCGACCAAGGAGGAATGGAAGATGTCGGCCGAGACGTGCAAGATTCTCGATCCCGACATCAAGGTGACCGCGACCTGCGTGCGGGTGCCGGTGTTCATCGGCCATGCCGAGGCGGTCAATGTCGAATTCGAGCGTCCCCTGAGCGCGGCCGCGGCGAGCGCGGCGCTCAAGGCGGCGCCCGGCATCATCGTGATCGATCACCGCGCTGACGAGGGCTATGTGACGCAAATCGAGTCGGCGGGCGAGGACGCCGTCTATGTCAGCCGCATCCGCCGCGATCCGACCGTCGCCAACGGGCTCAACCTCTGGGTCGTCTCCGACAATCTGCGCAAGGGCGCGGCGCTCAATGCGGTGCAGATCGCGGAAGTGCTGATCCGCGACCATCTGGCGGCGCAGAGCGGGGACGCCGCGGGCCAGCGCCGCCGCTACGCCGGCTGAGGCGCGCCGGGCCATGGCTGGGCCGGCGCGGCCGCGCCGCAGCGTGCTCTTCATGCCTGGCTCGAATGCGCGCGCGCTGGAGAAGGCGCGCACGCTCCCTGCCGACGCTCTCATCTTCGATCTCGAAGACGCGGTCGCGCCGGCGCAGAAACCCGAAGCGCGCGGCAGGATTGCCGCGGCGCTCGCTTCCGGCGGCTACGGCCGGCGCGAATTGGTGGTGCGGGTCAACGCGCTGGCGACGCAATGGGCCAAGGACGATCTCGAAGCGGCGGCGCAGATGAAGGCCGATGCCGTGCTGTTGCCCAAGGTCGAGAGCGCCGAGACCGTGCGCCGCGCCGAGGCAGCGCTGGTGGCAGCGGGCGCGCCGCCGACGCTCGCCCTGTGGTGCATGCTGGAGACGCCGCTCGGCATCCTCCACGCCGAAGCGATCGCCGCCGCGAGCCCGCGTCTCGCCGCGCTGGTCATGGGCACCGCCGACCTTGCCAAGGATCTGCGCGCGCAAGAGACGCCTGGGCGGCAGCCGCTGCTCACGGCGTTGAGCCTCGGGCTCCTGGCGGCGCGCGCCCATGGGCTCGCGGCCCTCGACGGCATCCATCCCGACTTCGCCGACGACGACGGCTTCGCCCGCTCCTGCCGCGAGGGCCGCGCGCTCGGCTTTGACGGCAAGACGCTCATTCATCCCAAGACCATCGCCGTCGCCAATGCCGTCTTCGCGCCGAGCGACGGCGAACTCGCCTGGGCGCGCCGCGTCATCGCCGCGCATGAAGCTGCAGTGGCGGCAGGCCAAGGCGTTACGGTCCTCGAGGGAAAGCTGATCGAGCGGCTTCACGTCGAGGAGGCACAACGTATCGTGGCGCTCGCCGACGCGATCGCCGCGCTGGCGGAGCGCTAGGCGCCCGGACAAATCGGCAGAGCTCGCGATGCCCGCCAAGCCCCGCACCGATCGTTCGCTGAAAGCCCTGGCACAGCGGGTTCTTGCCGCGCCGGAGGCGCGCGACGCCTTCGCGTTCCAAGAGCGGCTGGCGGAAAGCCAGTGGTATGGGCGCCCGGTCATCGAGGCCTATCAGCTCGGACATCTCAAGACGCTGGCGCATCATGCCGCGCGCGAGGTTCCATATTACCGCGAGGCGCTGCCGCTGGCAGAGATCGCGCGCGCCGCGACCCTCGCCGAAGCCTTGTCGCACATCCCCATCCTGCCGCGCGACCGGCTCGCGACCGACCCCGAAGCGTTGCGCGCCGCCTCGTTGCCGCCGGGGCAGCGCCGCACCGGCGAAGAGCAGTCGTCGGGCTCCACCGGCCAGATCGTGCGCGTCGAGACCACGAATCTGCATTACGGCTGGCAGAACGCGCTCAACTTCCGCGCCCAGCTCTGGGCCAAACGGGATTTCGCCAAACCGATCGCAATCGTCCGCAAGCTGCCGAAAGGCACGGCGCCGCCGCCCGACGGTGCGCGCCAGGCGCAATGGGATGCGCCGACGGTCATCCCGGTCGAAACCGCGGCGTCCTGGTATCTCGATACGGCGGCGACGCTCGATCAGATCTGGGATTGGCTCGGCCGCGTCAAGCCGGCCTATCTCATGACCTATCCCTCGATTCTGCGCGAGCTCGCCCGTCGCGCCGCGATGGAGAGGCCGCCCTTTGCGCTCGCGGGAGTGACATGCGTCGGCGAGACCGTCGATGCCGAACTGCGCGCGCTCAGTACGGCGCGCCTCGGCGCCGAAATCCACGACATCTATTCGGCCAACGAGATCGGCACCATCGCGATCCAGTGCCCGGCGTCGCGGCGCTATCACGTCCAGGCCGAAGCCGTCATCGTCGAAATCCTCGACGACGACGGCCGCGCCTGCGCGCCGGGCCGTACCGGACGGGTGGTCGTGACGCCGCTCTTCAATTTCGCGACGCCGCTGCTGCGCTACGACATCGGCGATCATGCCGAGCAAGGGCCGCCCTGCGCCTGCGGCCGCGGCCTGCCGGCGCTCAATCGCATTCTCGGCCGCACCCGCAACATGCTGACGATGCCGGACGGCAAGCTCTATTGGCCGGTTTGGTCGAACCGGGTGTGGCAGAAGATCGTGCCGATCAGGAAATTCCAGCTCCGCCAGGTGGCCCTCGACCGCATCGAGGTGTGGCTCGCAGCGCGGAACCCGGTAACGCAGGAACAGCAGGCGCGCCTGAGCGAAATCCTCGCCGCCGCGCTACCGGCGCCCTACCATCTCGACTTTCATTATGTCGACGACATCGCCGCCGGCCCCGGCGGAAAGTTCGAGCAGGTGCTGAATTTCGTCGCTCGCGCCTAACTTACGGGCCGAAGGACCAGCGCAGGCCGAAGATGATGGACTGATCGATTTGCCCGCCGCGCACGGCGAGGCTCACTCTTTCATACGGGGCGGTGCCGCCGCAGGAGCCGTTGGAACAACTCGTCGGCACCGTGACATTGCCGGAATCTTTATTGAAGAACCCGAAGGCGCGATAGTCGAGCGTCGCCTTGAGACCAGGGATCAGAACGAAGTCCAAGCCGACGCCCGCCTGATAAGCACCTTCGGCCTGGTCGATCGAGGTGCTAGCGCCGTAAGTATTGGTGACGTTCATCTCGAGTTCGGCGACGCCGAGACCGCCGCCGACATGCAGGTCCACCCGTTCGAACAGCGCAAAGTCGCGCCAGACATTGGCCATCATCGCATAGGTCGTGCGGTCGACGCCGACCGACGTCGAGCCCTCGGCCTGCACGTTGAAGCGCGCAGCCGAATTGTGGCGGTACGACCCTTCGAGCTCTGCCCGCCAGCCGTTCTTGAAGTCGAGCCCGGCCGCAATCAGGCCGAGGGCGCCGACCCCGAGGCCGTTTACCTTGGTCACGCCTATAGGGTACGAGTTGCCGGGCAGGGGGCCAGCGACAGTGCCGAGATCCGCCAAACCGTTGACCGTCGGATCGGATTCGAAATTGAGCCCGCCGCCGAGGCCGATATAGGGGATGCCGCCCCATAACTCGGCCGCCTGGCCCGCGCTCGCCGTGCTCAGTGCGATCGCGGCGACGCCGGCGCCGAGCAGAACTCGGCTGAGCCCACCCCGCTTTGGCCCAAACATGCTGATTTCCCCCAACTATTTATCGCGGCACGACAATATCAAACCTTGCCGCGATTGGCGATGGCAAATCATTGCCGCCGCCTCACCCCAGAAGCCGTTCGGCCACCGCCAGAAACCGTTGCTTGCCGAGCGTCGTCAGGTAGCGCTGATACGGCGCTTCTATTCTGACCGCGATCGGCTCGAGGCGCTGCACTGCGAATCCGGCGGCTTCCAATAGCGGCTTTACGTCGCCGGGCCGCTCGAAAGCGCCCAGCCGCCGCGGCCAGCCGGCGGCGAAGGACAGCAAGCGGCGGCCGAATATTTCGCGGTCATCGGGTATCGGAATGCCGCGGCGCGCAAGCTCATCGAAAACCCAGCGGCGATACTGCTCGCCATAATCCGGAAATTGCTCTTGCGCGACGCGGCGACTGACGTTGAAGGTCTGCACGAAATGTCCGCCCGGCTGCAACGCGCGCGCGATCCGCGCGAACAGGTCGAGGCGACGCGCCGGCGGAAAGGCCGGAATGATCGAATTGGCATAGACGATGTCGACGGGGTTCGTGATTTCCAGCCGCAGGAGATCCGCCCGCGCCGTTTCGAGCGGCAATGACCAGCGCCGCGCGAAGCGCCGACACAGTTCGAGCGGCGTCTCGCAGCGATCGACGACGCGAATTTCCCCCGCTTGCCCGCCAGCCGCCCGCGCCACCGTCGCGAGCACGCCGCTATCGGCGGCGCCGGCGATCAACACGCGCTGTCCGCCGCGGGCCATGAGTTCGGCAAGAGCCGCTCCGACCGCCCCCTGATCCGTCGTGGTCTCGCAATGCATGAGCGTGATGCGGCGATAGGGCCACAGCGCGTGATAATCCCGGCACGCGCCGCAAAAACGGCCGGCGAGCGCGTAGGCCTCGGCGGCCAGGGCGGGCAAATCCTCGACCCAGCGCGCGTCAGCGGACATGCGGGGAACCACGGCGCGCGAGGGTGGCGGGGCGGCCGATGATGGCGCGGCAAAGGTTCAGGAACATCTCGCGGCGCATGCGGCGTCTGCCGCCAATCATAACACGCGCCATGCCCACGACAATTGCGCCGCCTTGCAGCACCGCCGAGCCGGTTCGACTGGAAACGAAAAGAGGCGCCCGGCGCCGGACGGAGGACGGAGGACGGAGGACGGAGGACGGAGGACGGAGGAAGGTCCAGCGCGTGCTCGAGGGCACTCCTGACGCCTCTGCGGAGCCCGGCGCGGCCCCTGACTCGACGAGGGGCGGACCCTCGCGCCCGCAACGCCATCAGAGCGCCGCCTGCCTTCCCGCGCCGGCTCCCGGGGAGAGCCCGCGGGCCGGTCGGGCGCTCGAAAGCCCCATCCGTCCGCTTGCCGCGCCCACCAGCGACCCCGGTGGGGGCCACTGGCTTTGCAGCGCGCCACCACCGCCCGGGGAGGGCAGCAGCGTCGCACGGACCGGCGGAGCGATCTCGCGCCCGACCCTGTGCCGCCGACGGTACGGTCGGCCGTCGACAACACCCGCCGAGCCCGCTGTGACGCAGGCCTCGGATCGGTCCCGCTCGCGCCTGCCGAGGTCACCCGCCTTTCGGCGTGCACGCATCGTAAGCGCACAAGACCGACGCTCTCGCGAGCCGCATCGATCATCTCGCGATGCCGCGCGCGAGACAAGACGACTCGTCGCGCGCGGCGAAGATTCCTGTGGATGAAGCAGGCGTGTACGCACAATTCATCCGCACTCTGTCCCCAGGCCTATCCACAAAATCACAACCCCGCGGCGCGCGGCGCGCCGGGCCCTGCACGTTGACTTCGCGCCGACAGCAGGCTAAACGTTGGATACCGCACGCCTTTCCCCCGTCGACCTCGAGGTCCTTCGGATGATGCCCGCTGATCGGCCGCTCTCGCCTCATCTGCAAATTTACAAGCCGCAACTGACCTCGCTCCTGTCGATCACGCATCGCGCCACCGGCCTCGCCGTCAGCGTCGGTACGGTGTTGCTGCTCTGGTGGCTCATCGCCGCCGCGGCGGGCGACGCGGCCTACGCGACGACCCAGGCCTTCTGGGGATCGTGGATCGGCATTCTGCTCCTGCTCGGCTGGAGCTATTCGCTGTTCTATCATCTCTGCAATGGCATTCGGCACCTCGCCTGGGATACGGGCCACGGCTTCGACATCGCCACGACCTACCGCAGCGGTTGGACCGTGGTCGGGGCGAGCGTGGTTCTGACCTTGGTGGCTTGGGTGATCGGGATCATCGTGCTGGGGCAGCAGCCATGAGCGCGCGCGCCGGCATGCGTTCGCCCTTGGGCCGCGCCGTCGGTGTCGGCTCGGCCAAGGAAGGCGTGCAGCATTGGTGGATGCAGCGGGTGACCGCGGTGGCGCTCGTTCCGCTGACGCTGTGGTTCGTTGTCGCGCTCATCGCGCATATCGGCGCCCGCCGCGCAATCGTCGTCGCCTGGCTCGGCTCGCCCTTCGTCGCCATCGCGATGGTGCTGCTGCTGATCGCGACCTTCTATCACATGGCGCTCGGCATCGAGGCCGTGATCGAGGATTACGTGCACAGCGAATTGCTGAAGATCTCGGCGCTCATCCTCAACCGGCTCGCCGCCATCGTGCTCGGAGCCGCCGGCATCTTTGCCGTGCTGCGCATCGCGCTCGGGAGCTGAGTCGCCATGGCGTCGGCCTATCCGATCATCGATCACACCTATGACGTCGTCGTCGTCGGCGCCGGCGGCGCCGGCTTGCGCGCCACGCTCGGCATGACCCAGGCCGGACTCACCACGGCCTGCATCACCAAGGTCTTCCCGACGCGCAGCCACACCGTCGCGGCGCAGGGCGGCATCAGTGCCGCGCTCGGCAATATGGGGCCGGACGAGTGGCGCTGGCACATGTATGACACGGTCAAGGGCTCGGATTGGCTCGGCGACCAAGACGCGATCGAATACATGTGCCGCGAGGCCATCCCGGCGGTGATCGAGCTCGAGCATTTCGGCGTGCCCTTCTCGCGCACCGAGGACGGCCGGATCTACCAGCGGCCCTTCGGCGGCCATACGGTGCAGTACGGCGAGGCGATGGCGAAGCGGGCCGCCGCTGCCGCCGACCGCACCGGGCACGCCATCATCCATACGCTGTATCAGCAATGCCTCAAGCACAATGCCGAGTTCTGCGTCGAGTATTTCGCGCTCGATCTCATCCTGGACGAGGACGGCGCCTGCCGCGGCGTCATGGCCTGGAACCTCGAGGACGGCACGCTGCATCGCTTCCGTGCGCATCTGGTGGTTCTGGCGACGGGCGGCTATGGCCGGGCATATTTCTCCTGCACCTCGGCGCACACCTGCACCGGCGACGGCAATGCCATGGTGCTGCGCGCGGGCTTGGCGCTCCAGGACATGGAGTTCATTCAATTCCACCCGACCGGCATCTACGGCGCCGGCTGCCTCATCACCGAGGGGGCGCGCGGCGAGGGCGGCTATCTCACCAATTCCAAGGGCGAGCGCTTCATGGAGCGCTATGCGCCGCATGCCAAGGACCTCGCCTCGCGCGACGTGGTGAGCCGCGCCATGACCATCGAGATCCGCGAGGGCCGCGGCTGCGGGCCGCAGAAGGATTACATGCTGCTGCATCTGGAGCATCTCGAAGCCAAGATGCTGCATGAGCGGCTGCCCGGCATCTCCGAGACCGCCAAGATCTTCGCCGGCGTCGATGTGACGCGCGAGCCGATCCCGGTGCTGCCCACGGTGCATTACAATATGGGCGGCATCCCCACCAACCATCACGGCGAGGTCATCAACCCGACGCAAGACGATCCCGAGCACATCGCGCCCGGGCTGATGGCGATCGGCGAGGCGGCCTGCGTCTCCGTGCACGGCGCCAACCGGCTCGGCTGCAATTCGCTCCTCGACATCGTGGTCTTCGGCCGCGCCGCCGCGCTGCGCGCCGCCGAGCTGGTGAAGCCGGGCGCGCCGCACAAGCCGCTTGCCTCCTCGGCCGGCGATGCGGCGGTGGGCTGGCTCGACCGGGTGCGCAACGCCAAGGGGCGGCTCAAGAGCAGCGAAATCCGGCTCGCCATGCAGCGCGTCATGCAGAACAACTGCGCCGTCTTCCGCACAAGGGCGACGCTCGAAGAGGGCGCGCGCAAGATCGCCGATGTCGCGGCCTCGTTGCGCGAGCTGAGCCTGTCCGACCGCTCGATGATCTGGAACACCGATCTCGTCGAGGCGCTGGAGCTCGACAATCTGCTGGCGCAGGCAGTCGTCTCCATGAATTCGGCGCTCAACCGCACAGAAAGCCGCGGCGCCCACGCCCGTGAGGATTTCCCGGAGCGCGACGACGCCAATTGGCTGAAGCACACGGTCGTGCGCCTCGACGGCGGCGGCAAGGTCACGCTCGGAACCCGGCCGGTGCACTTGTTTACCTTGTCGAACGAGGTCCAGCCCTTCCCGCCCAAGGCGCGCGTCTACTGAGGCACGAGAGAAGAAAATGGTTGAATTCACCCTGCCCGCGAATTCCAAGGTCGGCGTCGGCGCGACCTACGCCGCGCCTGCCGGCGCCAAGCGGGTGAAGGCGTTCAAGATCTATCGCTGGAATCCCGATGACGGCAAGAATCCGCGGATCGACACCTACCAGGTCGATCTCGACGACTGCGGGCCGATGATCCTCGACGCGCTGATCAAGATCAAGAACGAGGTCGACACGACGCTCACCTTCCGCCGCTCCTGCCGCGAGGGCATCTGCGGCTCCTGCGCCATGAACATCGACGGCACCAACACGCTCGCTTGCCTCAAGCCGATCGACGAGTGCAAGGGCGCGGTGCCGATCTATCCGTTGCCGCATATGGCGGTGATCAAGGATTTGGTGCCGGATTTGACCCATGCCTTTGCCCAATACCGCTCGATCAAGCCGTGGCTGCAGGCCGAGACCGCGCCGCCGCCGGACGGCGAGCAGCGGCAATCCGTCGCCGAACGCGAGCGGCTCGATGGCCTCTGGGAATGCATTCTCTGCTTCTGTTGCACGACGAGCTGTCCGAGTTATTGGTGGAACGGCGAGCGCTATCTCGGTCCCGCCATCCTGCTCCAGGCCTATCGCTGGCTCGCCGACAGCCGCGACGAGAAGACCGGCGAGCGGCTCGATGCGCTCGAGGACCCGTTCCGCCTCTATCGCTGCCACACCATCATGAACTGCACGCGCACCTGCCCCAAGGGGCTCAATCCCGCCAAGGCCATCGGCGAGATCAAGAAGATGATCGTGGCGCGGCGTTAGCTGCCGGCCGGCGTTTCGGCCCGCCGCCGCTCACGCCAGATCGATGGTGCCGTCTATGTCGTGCGCTAGCCCGATCTCGGGAATGGTCAGCCGCACTTTGGCTTTGAGCTTGGTATTTGGCTTGAGCTTGCCCGCGGCGAGCGCCGCGCGCACCGCGATCTCGATCTCGCGCTGCGAGGTGACGCCCATGACCTTCAGGAACTTGCGCACTTCCATGTTGAAGTGGTCCTCGTTCATCGCTGGCTCCTCTGCTTCGAACCGGGCACGGCTCGCCGCGAGCCTATCGCCCGCGGGCCGCGAGGCGAAGGGATAAACGCGGCAGGGCATGCGTCGGAGCCGCTTGGGCGCCGGAAACCGCCGGCAATGCCGCAGTTTTTTGCACGGGGCGGGGTTTTTCGCTAATTCTAGCCTCCCGCCATGCCGCTTTCCCAAGAGCCTGATCCCGAACATTCGCCGCCTTCCGAGGCGGTTGTCGCTGGCCCGCTGGCACGCTACCGCGTCCGCCGGCTGACGGGCGACCTCCTGGCCGATCCGGCGCAGGAACTCGGGGCGGAGAAGCTGCAAAGCCTGTGGCGGGCGCTCCACCGTTACAAGCCCGGCAATGGCGAGGGCGGCTGGCGGGCGCGGCTCGGGCTCATGCGGGCGCCCGGTCCGCCGCCGATGGGACTCTACATTTTCGGCCATGTCGGGCGCGGCAAGAGCATGCTCATGGACATGTTCTTCGCCACCGCGCCTCTCGCCCGGAAGCGCCGCGTGCATTTCTACGGCTTCATGCAGGAGGTGCACGAGCGCATCCACGAGCGGCGCGCCGAGAAGGGCGATCCGATCGAGCCGGTCGCCCGCGCCATCGCCGCCGATGCGGTCCTGCTCTGCTTCGACGAGTTTCAGGTCACCGACATCGCCGATGCGATGATCCTCGGCCGGCTCTTCACCGCGCTATTCGAGGCCGGCATCGTCGTCGTCGCGACGTCGAACCGGCCGCCCGACGAGCTTTACAAGGGCGGGCTGCAGCGCGAGCGCTTTCTGCCGTTCGTCGAACTTCTCGAGGAGCGGCTCGACATTCTCGAGCTCGACGGCGGCCGCGACTACCGCCTCATGCGCTTCGCCGGGCGGCAGGTCTATTTCACGCCGGCCGACGATAACGCGCATCGCGCTCTGCTCAGGGCTTTCGGCGACCTCACCGACAATGCCTCGGCCGGACGGCAAACCTTGACGGTTCAAGGCCGCGCCCTCGTCGTGCCGCGCGCCGCCAAGGGTGTCGCCTGGTTCGGCTTCGACGAGCTCTGCGCCCAGCCGCACGGCGCCGCGGACTACCTGGCGCTGTGCCGCCGCTACCACACCTTCCTCCTCGAAGGCGTGCCCCGGCTCGGCGCCGACAAGCGCAACGAGGCGAAGCGCTTCAACATCTTCGTCGACACGCTCTACGAGGCGGGCGGCAATCTGATCATTGCGGCCGCCGCGCCGCCGCAGGAACTCTATCGCACCGGCGACGGCGCCTTCGAATTCCAGCGCACGGTCTCGCGCCTCATCGAGATGCAGAGCGCCGACTACATCGCCCGCGGCGCCGCGCGCGCGCCGGCGGAGGATGAGGAAGGGAGGCGCTGAAGGCGCAATCTTCGATCGAGACCTCGCTTGGTCACACGCGGAAGCCGCAGGATCGGTCTCGCCCGATGCGGTCGAGCAGCTCGACCTCCCAGGACAAATATTCCTCCATCGCCGCCTTGCCGCCCGCCCGCTCGTAGGGCTTGAGCCAGAGATCGACCGGCTCGTCGGCGAGACGCGGCGTGTCGGCGGTGACGGGATGCCCGGCCTGGGCCCAGGCGGCATTGCCGCCCGCCAGCACGCGGACAGGAACCGTGGCGAGCGCGCCGGCCTCCTCCGCCGCGAGCGCGGCGAGCCTGCCATCCTCCGAGGTCAGCACCAGCAAGCCTTTAGGCGCGATCTTCGGCAGGGCGCGCGCAAGCCGCGCGCGGATGGCGAACCAGGCGCCGGGAATATGGAAGCGGCGATACTCGCGCGAGGAGGCGAGATCGACCACCGTCGCCGCGTTGCGCGCCAGCAGCGCAGCCAGCGCAACGGGATCGAGCAGTTGCGCGGCCGCGACCGCGCCGCCGAGGATCGGCGTCGCCGGCGCGGCGGTGTCGCGCCCGCTCTCGGCCAGTATGTAAACGTCCTTCCAGCCCATGCGCCTGAGCCAGGATGCGGTCATCAGGGCGCGCGCCTCGGCGTCATCGACGAGCACGATCCGCGCATTGAGCGTGCCGATGTAGTGGTCGGTTCCCTGGACGAGCTGGCCGCCCGGCGCCGAGCGCGCGCCCGCCACATGGCCCGCCGCGTACTCCGCGGGATCGCGCACGTCGAAGAGATAGAGCGTGCGCTGGCTGTCGCCCTGCCAGCGCTCCAGCGTGGCGCGATCGATGCGCGCGACGCCGCAGGCATCGGCGACGCGCGCAGCGGCGGCCTTGGCCCAGGCGAGCCCGGCCGGCGAGACCGGCGGCGCGCGCCGCGCCTTGCCGCGCTCGCAGGCGAGGCCCGCCAGCTCCCAGCCCATGGTGCCGTTGCGCAGCGCCGCGACCCTGTTGAGCACGCCGGCGTCGATCAGAGATTGCGCGCCGATGATGCTGCGGGTGCGGCCGGCGCAGTTCACCACCACCATGGTGGCGGGCGAGGGCGCGATGTCGTGGATGCGCAGCACCAGCTCGGCGCCCGGCACGTTGATCGCGGTCGGGATCGACATACGCTCGTATTCGTCGAAGGGCCGGCTGTCGAGCACGACGAGATCGCGGCCCTGGCGGATGAGGGCGTCGAGTTCGGCGGCGTCGATCCCGGGCGTGTGCCGGTCGTGCTCGACGCATTCGCCGAAGGCCTTGCTCGGCACATTGACGCCAGAAAAGCTCAAGAGGTCCGCCGCCTCGCATTCCCGATCGGTGGCGTCGAGCCAAAAGAGATTGCCATAGCCGAAGCGAGCGAGGATCGCGGCGGCGCGCGCGCTGAGCCCCTCGCCGCCATCGCACAGCACGAGGCGCGTCGAGCGCCGCGGCACCAGCGGCGCGATCAGAAGCTCGAGCCGGCTCAGCGGCACCGAGCGCGCCTGCAGCAGATGGTGCCGCGAGAAGTCCAATTCCTCGCGCAAATCGATGAGCGCCGCCTCCTGCCCGTCGGTGAGCATCGCCGCGAGCGCGGCGGCGCCCAAAGCCTGGGCCGTCACGTCGCCTGCTGCGGCGCCATCTGCCGCACTTTGCCGGTCTTCATGTCGAAGGCCGAGCGGCGGATGCGGTCGAGATTCGTGCCGGTGACTCGAACGAACCGTGCCTTGTCCGGAAAATCGATCGCGTGGATGGTGCCGTCCTGGTAGATCCCTGCATGCCCGGGTGTGAGCCGGTAGGACTTTGCCGGCCGCAATTCGAAATGATCGGCGGTGGCGCCGTCGTCGAGCCGCTCGTACTCGGTCATGTCGGTGTAGTGCGTGGCCTGGCCGTAGATCGCCCAGGAATCGCCGTGGTCATGCGGCGGCGAGCGGTGCCCCTGGTCGTTGACATGGGCGAGGATTTGAAAGCCGAGGGCGGGATCCTCATAGAGGACCGTCAATCCCGCCGGTTCATCCGCGCCGCAATATTGCGCAACGAAATCCCGGTTCTGCAGCAGGCGCTCGAGGCTGAGGCGCACTTGTTCACGGCCGGCGGGGCCGGGATCGCGCGTCAGGATGGCGCGGCAGTCCGCGATGAAGTGATCGAGATCGTAAGCCATCTCCGTCCTCCCTGGCGAAGGGGCCTGCGATTGTGGCGCAGTCGCTGCGCCGGCGCCAGGGCCTGCCGCCGCGGGGCGATGTTGATCTTGCCGCGGCGCGCGCTATTGTTCTAATTAGAAAAGCCTTCGCGCGTGCAATCCGCGGCCGCGATGGTCGGGCCGGCGGCATTGGTTTTCGCAACAATGGGACGGCTAATTTCTGCATGCGCATGAAACCGATCGCCATCATCGGCGCGGCATGTCGCTTTCCAGGCGCCGAAGGCGTCGACCGCTACTGGAATCTGCTGATCGGCGCGCGCGACGCGGTCAGCGAGATTCCGAGCGCGCGCTGGGCGAAGCGCTACTATTTTCACCCCGATCCTACGGCGCTCGGCAAGAGCTATACCTGGGCCGCCGGTGTGCTCGACGGGGTCGACGGGTTCGATGCCGCGTTTTTCGGCATCTCGCCGCGCGAGGCGGAGCAAATCGACCCGCAGCAACGGCTTCTCCTTGAACTGGCCTGGGAAGCGTTCGAGGATGCCGGCGTTCCGGCCGCGCGGCTCGCCGGCAGCGGCGCCGGCGTCTATGTCGGCGCGTCCGCTACCGATCACGCCTTCCTGCAGATCGGCGATCCCGCCACCGTCGATGCGCATTTCATGACGGGGAACACGCTCAGCATCCTCGCCAACCGCATCTCCTACGTCTTCGATCTGCATGGCCCCAGCCTCACCGTGGACACGGCCTGCTCGTCCTCGCTCGTCGCGCTCAACCTCGCCTGCAGCGCGCTCGCTGAGGGCCGCGTCCCGCTGGCGCTGGTCGGCGGCGTGAACATCCTGCTCTCGCCCTATCCCTTCATCGGCTTCAGCCGCGCCTCGATGCTGTCGCGCCGCGGCCGCTGCTATGCCTTCGATCAGCGCGCCGACGGCTATGTCCGGGCCGAAGGCGGGGCAGTGGTGGCGCTGAAGCCGCTCGCGGCCGCACTCGCCGATGGCAATGCGGTGCGCGGCGTCATCCTGGCGAGCGGCGTCAATTCGGACGGCCGCACCACCGGCCTGTCCTTGCCGAGCCGCGCGGCGCAGGCGCGGTTGCTGCGCTCGGTCTATGCCGAGGCGGAGATCGCTCCCGAGCGCCTGGCCTTCGTCGAGGCGCATGGCACGGGCACGCCGGTCGGCGATCCGCTCGAAGCCGCGGCGCTCGGCGAAGCGCTGGCGCGGCATCGCGCGGCGCCGCTCCCGATCGGCTCGGTCAAGAGCAATCTCGGGCATCTCGAGGCCGCATCGGGCATGGCCGGGCTCGTCAAGGCCATGCTGGCGCTCGAGCACCGGGTGTTGCCGCCATCCATCCATTGCGAGACGCCCAACCCGCAGATCCCTTTCGCCGAACTCAACCTGCGCATCGCCGCCGAGCCGCTCGCTCTGGCGGCGGACGAATCTGCCGTCGCCGGCGTCAACTCCTTCGGCTTCGGCGGCACCAACGCCCATGCGATCCTGGCGCCGCCGCCAAATCGTCCGGCGGCGGAGGAGACCGCATCCCCCCTGCCGCCTTTGTTGCTATCGGCGCGGGCCGAGAGCGCATTGCGGGCGCTGGCCGACGAGTGGAGCGGCAGGCTTGCGGGCGCGCCGGCGGAGACCGCTGTCCGCCTCATCCGCGCTGCCGCGCGGCGACGGGATCATCACAAGCATCGCTTGGTCGCGCTGGGTGCGACGCCCGCGGAGTTGGCCAGGTCGCTGCGCAGCCATGGGGCGGCGCAACCCTCGGCGAGGCTCGCCTCCGGTGCGGCGCTGGCCCAGGGGAAACTCGCTTTCGTCTTCAGCGCCAATGGCTCGCAATGGCCGGGTATGGCGCGCGACGCATTGGCGCACAGCGCCGCCTTCCGCGACACCGTGAGGGAAGTCGATGCGCTGCTGCGCCCGCTGCTCGGCTGGTCGGTGCGGGACCGGCTCGAAGCGGGCTGCGATGCCGAAGCCCTCGCGCGTACCGATTGCGCCCAGCCGCTGCTCTTCGCCGTGCAGGTCGGGATCACCGCGGCGCTCCGCGAGCACGGCGTCGCGGGCGCCGCGCATCTCGGCTACAGCGTCGGCGAAATCGCCGCTTGCTGGGCCGCGGGCGCGCTGACGCTCGGTGATGCGGCTCGGGTCATCGTCATGCGCAGCCGCCAGCAGCAGCGCACCCATGGCATGGGCCGGATGGCGGCGCTCGCTTTGGCGCCGGCGGTGGCGCGCGATGTCATCGCGCGGCTCGGCGGCGGATTGGAGATCGCCGCGGTCAACAGCGCCGCCGCCGTCACCGTGGCCGGACCCGAGACGGCGCTCGCGCACCTGCGGCACGAGGCGGAGCGGCAGGATTGGCGCTTCTATCCGCTCGATCTCGCCTATGCCTTCCACAGCGCGGCGATGGACGAGATCGAGTTCGACCTGATCGCTTCGCTCGAAGGCATCGCGCCCAAGGATGGCGCAACGCCGCTGATCTCGACCGTGACCGGCGACGTGCTGCCGGGCCATGAACTCGGCCCGCGCTACTGGTGGCGCAACATCCGCGAGCCCGTGCAATTCGCCGACGCCGTCGCGCGACTCGTTCGCGACGATTTCCGCATCTTCCTCGAGATCGGCCCCAATCCGATTCTGCAGTCCTACATTCGCGATCAGCTGCGCGAAGCCGATGTCGCCGGGCGCGTCCTCGGCACCCTGACGCAGCGTCCCGGCGAATCCGATCCCTTCGCCATCATCGCCGCCAAATGCCATGTCGCGGGTCACGACATTTCCGGCGCCGCGGCGTTCGACGGCGCAACGGCGGCGCGCGGCTTGCCGCATTATCCCTGGCAGCGCCAGCGCTACGCCGCTGCCCCCACCGTCGAGGCGCGAGGCTTCACCAACGCCGCCTGCGATCACCCGCTGCTCGGCTTTCGCGAGGACCGCCGGCAATTTCTGTGGCTCAATCACATCGACACGGCGCTCCTGCCCTGGCTCGCCGATCACAAACTCGATGACGCGGCGCTTTTCCCCGCGGCGGCGTTTCTCGAAATGGCGTTCGCCGCCGCGCGCCTGCGCGATCCCGATGCTGCGGCGCTGGCCGTAACGGATTTCGAGATCCGGCGCCCGCTCGCGCTCGAAGCCGAGCGCACGCGCGAGCTGCGCACCCGCCTCGCGACCGACGGCAGGATCGAGATCGAGAGCCGTTCGCGCCTTGCGGACGAGCCATGGATCTTGCATGCGGTCGGCCGCATCGTCGCCGCGACGCGCCTGGGCGACGATACCTTGGCGCCCCTGCCGGCTCCCATGCGCATCGTCGAAGGCGAGGCGCTTTATCGCGACGCAAGTAAGCTCGGCTTCGATTACGGCCCGCGGTTTCGCACCGTGGCCCGCGTCGAGATCGCGGGCGCGCGCCAAGCGACGGTCCAACTCGATGCCACCGCGGCGGACGAGGCGGGCGCGGAATTCGTCGTCGATCCCGCGCTGCTCGACGGCGCGCTGCAGGGCTTTCTCGCTTTGCTCGGCAACCGAGGCGGCGATGATGCGGATGTGACCTTCCTGCCTTGGCGCTTCGGACGGCTCGCATCGTTCGAGCCCTATGGGCGGCGGCCGGTGGAAGCGCGCCTCACGCTCGAGCGTATCGGCACCCGCTCGGTCAGCGGCGCGATCGTCCTGCTCGACGGCGAGGCGCGGGTGATGGCGCGGCTCTCCGACTGCTGGTTCCGACAGGTTCATCTCGGCCGCAGGAAGAGCTTGGCCGAGCGCAGCTTCCACTTCGCCCTCGTGGCCTCCGCGCCGCCGGGAGTGACGGCGAGTCCCGCGGGTGCAATCGCCGCTGCCATCGCGACGGGCGCGGCGCGCGAGCCGGAACCTGCCGCTGCCGAAGACACGTCGCTGCTGCTCGATGCCTTTCTCGCGGCTGCTGCGCATGGCGCGCTGACAGCGCTGATACAACCGGGCGCGCCCTTTGCCGTCGCAGACTTGGCGGCGCAGGGAACGCTCGCGGCCGAATCGGCGCCGCTCTGCACGGCGCTCCTCCGGCGGCTCGAAGAGCATGGAGCGGCCGGCGAGACCGGCGGCGCATGGACGCTCGAAAGCGACAGCCATCTGCCCGAGCCCGGCGCGATCTGGCGCTCGTTGCTCGCCGATGCGCCGGCGCTGGTGGCGGATCTGGCGCTGGCGGCCAATGCCGGCGAAGCGCTCTCGGCCGTGCTCCGCCAAGGTTCCGCAGCAGCTCCGGTGCTGCCGGCGATGCTCATCGAGCATTTCCTCTATGCCTCGCCTTCAGGCGAGCGCGCCGTCGCTGCGCTCTGCGAGCGCGTCGTGTCGATTGCCACGCAATGGCCGGCCGATCGGCCGTTGCGCATTCTCGAGATCGGCACCGGACAAGGCGTCCTCGCGCGGCGCTTGCTCGCTGCTCTCGCGCCACACCCGGTCGCGGTTTCCTATGCCGCGATGGACCCGGATGGCGAAGCTGCGGCCCGGCCGCTTGCCGCGGGCCACGATTTGATCGTTTCGGCCTATGGCTTGACGCGGCTCCAAAGCGGCGGCGACGCGCTGGCGCGGCTCGGCGATGCACTCGCGCCCGGCGGCGCGATTCTGGCCGTGGAGCCGGCGCCCAACGCGCTTTGGGACGTCGTTTTCGGTCTCGACCCGGCGTGGTGGCAGGCAAGCGTCGCGCCCGATTTCCCGATCTCGCCGCTGTGCGACGGCGGCGCCTGGGACCGGGCGCTGGAAGCGGCCGGCTTCCGCGCCATCTCCAGTGCGAGACTCGAGCCGGCGACGTGGCCGGTCATGCTGGTCATTGCGCTGGCCGATCGGCAGAGCCGCGCGCCCGCCGCTGAATCGCTGAACGCGTCGCCGGTGGTGCTGATCGCCGACCCGGCCGATGCGCTGGCGCGGCGTCTCGCCGCACGGCTCAAGGAAGCGGGCTTATCCGCGCAAGTGATCTTTCCGCCTTCGGCCGAGGATGGCGCAGCGCTCCTCGCCGCACTGCGCGAACCTGCCGAGGGTGGGCCGGAGGTGATGATCCTGCCGCCAAATTGCGCCGGCACGGAGAGCCAGGCCGGCGCGGCGACGGCGCGCCTCGCCGCCGTGATGACCGTCGTCAGGCTGATGGCAGAATCGCGCGCGCGCCTGTGGATCGTCACTTGTGGCGCGCATCCCGGCGGCGCGGCCAACGCGCCGATGCCGGCCGAGCGGGCGCTGTGGGGCATGGCGCGGACGATCGCCAATGAAGCGCCCAACCTCGCCTGCCGCCGCATCGATCTCGCGCCGAGCCTGCCGGTCGAGGAATCCGCGGAGCGGTTGGTCGCGGAATTGCTCCACCCCGACGTCGAGACCGAGCTCATCTGGCACCCGGATGGGCGGCGATTCGTCCCGCGCCTGCGCGCCGGGCTGCCGCGCCTCGAGCGGCGGCACGAGGCGGCCCTTCGTCTGTCGCCCGGCCCGTCGGGCCAGATCGATGCACTGCGCTGGGAAGCGGTCGAGCATGCAAGCCCCGGCCCGGGCGAGGTCGCGATCGCGGTCAAGGCTGCCGGGCTCAATTTCCGCGACGTGATGTGGGCGATGGAACTTTTGCCCGAGGAGGCGCTGCTCGACGGCTTCGCCGGCCCGTCGCTCGGCATCGAGTGCAGCGGCATCGTCGGCGCGGTCGGGCCCGGCGTCGAGGGGGTGTCGGTCGGCGATCGCGTCGCGGCTTTCGCTCCCGCGAGCCTGGCCTCGCATGTCGTCACCGCCGCGCATGCCGTGGTGCGCCTGCCCGAGAGCGTGAGTTTCGCCGCGGGCGCGACTCTCCCCGTCGCCTTCCTCACCGCGGTCTATGCGCTTGGCAGTTTGGCGCAGCTCGCGGCGGGCGAGCGTGTGCTGATCCATGGCGGGGCCGGCGGCGTCGGGCTCGCCGCCATAACCTACGCCAAGCACCGCGGCGCCATCGTCTTCGCCACGGCCGGCTCGGGCGCCAAGCGCGCCTTCTTGCGCCAGCTCGGCGTCGATCACGTGCTCGATTCCCGCAGCCTCGCTTTCGCCGATGAGGTGATGGATCTGACCGGCGGCGCGGGCGTCGATGTCGTGCTGAATTCATTGGGCGGCGAGGCGATGGAGCGCAGTCTCGGGCTGCTGCGCCCCTTCGGCCGGTTCCTCGAGCTCGGCAAGCGCGATTTCTACCTCAACACGCGGGTCGGGCTGCGGCCGTTGCGGCAGAACATTTCCTACTTCGCGATCGACGCGGATCAGCTGCCGTCGCGTCGGCCGGAACTGGCGGCGGCGCTGCTCCGCGAGGTCATGGGTCTCCTCGAAGCGGGCGCGCTTCGGCCGTTGCCCTATCGCGTCTTTCCCTTTGCCGAGGCGAGCGATGCTTTCCGCCTGATGCAGGCCTCGGGTCACATCGGCAAGATCGTTCTCGTGCCCGGCGATGAGCAGCCGCAGGCGCCGGTGACTGCCGATTTCACGGCACGTCCGGACGGAACCTATGTCGTGAGCGGCGGACTCACCGGCTTCGGGCTGGCGACGGCACAATGGCTCGCGGCGCATGGCGCCCGGCACTTCGCCTTGCTCGGCCGGCGCGGCGCTGCAACGCCGGGCGCGGCCGAAGCCCTCGCCGCGCTTGCCGAAGCCGGCGCTGAGGCGCGCGCCTTTGCCTGTGACGTCGCTGACCCGGACGCGCTCGCCGCGACGCTCGCCGCGATTCGCGTCGCGCTGCCGCCCATTCGCGGCATCGTCCATGCGGCGATGGTGGTGGAGGATGGGCTCATCGGGTCGATGACGGTGGAGCGGCTGCAGCGAGCCCTCGCCCCGAAGCTGCACGGCGCCGAGAATTTCGACCGACTCACGCGCGCCGATCCGGTCGAGCTGTTCCTGCTTTACTCCTCGGCGACCACGGTGCTGGGCGCGCCCGGCCAGGGCGGCTATGTCGCCGCCAACAGCGCGCTCGAAGCGATGGCGGAGCGGCGCTGCGCGCTGGGCCAGCCGGCGCTCACGGTGGCCTGGGGGCCGATCGGCGATGTGGGATATCTCGCCCGCGACCCGGCGCAGCGCGATGCGCTGGCGCGCCGCCTTGGCGCGGTGCCGATGTCGGCCGCCGAGGCGCTCGACAGCCTGCCGGCCCTGCTCGCGGCGGCGGCGCCGGTCGCGATCTTCGCCGTGGTCGATTGGAGCGCGGCGCGGCGCGTGATGCCGGTGCTGGCGACACCGATCTTCGCCGATTTCGCGGCACACGCGATGAGCGAAGCCAGCGATTTTGACCTGCGCGCAGCCCTGTCGGACCTCGCGCCCGAAGAAGCGCGCGAGCTCGTGCTGGCGCTGCTGGTCGAGGAGGTCGGTCGAATCCTGCGCCTACCGGCAGAGACTATCGATCCGCAACGGCCGCTGCCCGAGATCGGCATGGATTCCCTGATGGCGGTCGAGCTGCGCCTCGCGCTCGAGCGCCGGCTCGGCATCAACCTGCCGCTCTTGGCGCTGTCGGACGGCACGAGCTTGGCGAGCATGGCCGCAAAGCTATTGCAGATGCTGGGCAAGGAGAAGACGGAGACCGGGGCCGCCGTCGCGGCGCTGCATCACGAGACCGCGGCAGAGATCGCCGCCCCGCCGCCGCCCGCCGCCGCCGCGCCGGGCCACCAAGACGAATCCCTGCGCGGATGAGCGGCGAGCGGCGCTCCTTCGGTCTCTCGCCGGAGGCGAAGACCGCGCTTCTCGAAAGGCTGGCGCGGCGCCGCGGCGCTACGACCGCCGCCCGGCAGCCGAATCCCGCGACCCCCGCGCCGGTCCGAATCGGCGATCTCGATGGCCAGGACGAGATTCGCGTCATCCGCTCGGCCGGCGAGGTCCTGGGCATCGCCAATCCGTTCTTCCGCACCCACGATTCGATCGCCGGGCCGCGGACTGTGATCAGCGGGCGCAGCTATCTCAACTTCTCCTCTTACAACTACCTCGGGCTCAACGGTCATCCGCGCGTCGCCGAAGCGGCCAAAGCGGCGATCGACCGCTATGGCACCTCGGTCTCGGCAAGCCGCCTCGTCTCCGGCGAGCGCGGCGTCCATCGCGACCTCGAGCGCGGCCTCGCCGAGCTCTACGGTGCCGAGGATTGCATCGCCCTCGTCAGCGGCCACGCCACCAACGTCACCGTGATCGGCCATCTGATGCAGGCGAAGGATCTGATCCTGCACGACGCGCTGGCGCATAACAGCATCCTCCAGGGCGCTGTGCTCTCGGGCGCAAGGCGCGCGAGCTTTGCGCATAACGACGCCGCAGCGGCCGAGCGTCTCCTCGCGCAGCATCGGGCGCAGCATCGCCGCGCGCTTGTCGTGATCGAGGGCCATTACAGCATGGACGGCGACGTGCCGGATCTGCCCGCCTTCATCGCGCTGGCGCGGCGCCACGGCGCCTGGCTCATGGTCGACGAAGCGCATGCGCTGGGCGTACTGGGGCGGCGCGGCTTCGGCCTGGCCGAGCATTTCGCGGTCGATCCGGGCGAGGTCGATCTGTGGATGGGAACCTTGAGCAAAACGCTCGCCGCTTGCGGCGGCTACATCGCCAGCCGCCGCGAGATGGTGGAATATCTGAAATTCACCGCGCCGGGCTTTCTCTATTCCGTCGGCATGTCGCCGCCCGTCGCCGCGGCGGCGCTGGCCGCGCTTGGCCTGCTGCGCGAGGAGCCGGAGCGCGTCCGGCGGCTCAACGCCAATGCGCGGCTCTTTCGCGATCTCGCCAAGGCGGCCGGGCTCGACACGGGAAACTCGGCGGGGCACGGCATCGTGCCGATCGTCACCGGCAGCTCGATCGCCGCCGCGCGGCTGGCCGATGCCTTGTTCCAGGAGGGCATCAACGTGCAGCCCATCCTTTATCCCGCGGTGCCCGAGCGTTCGGCGCGGCTGCGCTTCTTCCTCTGCTCCGAACATGGCGAAAGCGACATCCGCGCGGCTGTCGCCGGGCTCGCCCGTGCGCAGGCACGGATCGCGGCAGAGAAACCGGACCTGAGAGCCTTGGCGGCGCGGCTCGGCGCCTTGGGGGGCGAGTAGCCGGCGTCACCGGCGCTCGCGGAAGGCATAGGTCGAGACGCCCTTCACCATCTCGTCGACGACGAGGCGATGCTGCAGCGGCGGAAAGGCGCGCTGCCGGCAATCGGCGCGCTCGCACAGCCGGCAGCCGATGCCGATCTCCGTCGCGCCGTTGCCGGCCTTGAGGTCGAGCCCGTCGGCATAGACCAGTTCCGGCGCGCGCGCGATGTCGCAGCCCATTCCCACCGCATGATGCGAGACCGGGGCGTGGAAGCCGCCGCCGGTCTTCTCCACCGTGCGCGCCAGGGCGAAGAAGGTGGCGCCGTCGGGCAGTCGCGCGATCTGCGTGCGGATGAGGCCCGGCGTGGCGAAGACCTCATGCAGGATGAAGCGGGCGCAGGAGCCGCCGAAGCGCGAGAAGTGGAAGCCTGCCGCCGAAAACCGCTTGATCACATTGCCGGCGATGTCGGCGCGGGCGAAGAAGAAGGGAATGCCGGCTTCGCCCGGCCGCTGCAAGGTCGAGAGGCGGTGCGCCGCCTGCTCGAAGGAGACGCCGAAGCGGTGCATGAGCAGCTCGATGTCGTAGCGCGCGCCTTGCGCCGCCGCGAGAAAGGGTGAATACGGCATGAGCACCGCGCCGGCGAAGTAATTGGCGAGCCCGACGCGGCACAGCGTCTCGCTTTCGGGCGAGGCGAGCTTGGCGGCGCGGATGGTGCCGTCGATCGCCTCGCGCGCCTCCATCAGGCCGAGCTGATAGGCGAGATGGAAATGACGGCTCGACCGCGGCAGGACTTCCGACAGCGCGAGGGTGCGCGTCTGCGGCTCGAAGCGCCGCAGCGCGCCGTTCATGCGCTCGAGCGGCGCGATGTCGAGCGCGATGCCGTGCTTTTGCGCCAGGCGCTCGGCGAGCGCGCGGCCCGTGTCCTCGACCGACCCATCCCCTGGTCGGCTCAGCGCTTCGGCGGCGGTCTCGATGTCCGGGAAATGATTGGCGCGGGCCTCGAAGAAGTCGCGCGCCTCTTCGTTCGGCAGCACGACGCGCCGCTTCCGGCCGCCGGGCAGGTCAAGCTGCAGTGCCTGCGCATCCTCGCGTGCCGTGCGCCAAGCGCGGTAGAGCCCGATGATCGCGCGCGTCGCCTTGGGTGCCGCCGCGACCAGCCGGCGCACCTCCGCGGCGTCCAGTTCGGCCGCTGCCAATCCCGAATCGGCGAAGACCTCGCTCAACGCCGCCGCCAGCCGCCGCTCGTCATCGTCCGACAGTTCCTGGAGATCGACGCCGAAGACTTTGCCGAGCTTCAGCAGCAGGGTCACCGTCACCGGCCGCTCGTCGTGCTCGATGAGATTGAGGTAGCTCGGGCTGATGCCGAGCCGTGTCGCCATCTCCTGCTGGCTGAGCTTGCGCTCCGTCCGCAGCCGGCGAATCTTCTGGCCGAGCAGGGTCTTCTTCAGCGCCATGCCGTCCTAGCCTTCCGCTTTACAAATTTACAAAGCGTCGCGCAAGTCGGTAAATTATTGACGACTTTACCAAATTTACTCCGATTCGCGGATTGTTTTTCGCAGGTGCGGTGTAAATATCAGGTCAGCCGAATCTCCCGCACGGAGCGCCTTTATGAGCAACGACCAGATGAACCCCATGCATCCCCGCTGGCAGGGGATCAAGCGCGACTACACCGCTGCCGAGGTGCGCCGTCTCTCCGGCTCGGTCCGGATCGCGCATACGCTGGCCGACCGCGGCGCGCGCAGGCTGTGGCAGCTCCTTCATGACGAGCCCTTTGTGCCCACCCTGGGCGCGCTCACCGGCAATCAGGCGCTGCAGCAGGTGAAGGCGGGCTTGAAGGCGATCTATCTCTCGGGCTGGCAGGTCGCGGCCGACGCCAACAATGCCGGCCAGATGTATCCCGACCAGAGCCTCTATCCCGCCAGCTCGGTGCCGGATGTGGTGCGCCGCATCAACCGCGCCTTCCAGCGCGCCGACCAGGTGCAGACCATGGAGGGCGAGGGCGACATGGATTTCTTCGCCCCGATCGTGGCTGACGCCGAAGCCGGCTTCGGCGGGCCGCTCAACGCCTTCGAGCTGATGAAGGCGATGATCGAGGCGGGCGCGGCCGGCGTGCATTTCGAGGACCAGTTGGCTTCGGAAAAGAAATGCGGCCATTTGGGCGGCAAGGTGCTGGTGCCGATGAAGCAATTCGTGCGCACCCTCAGCGCCGCGCGGCTCGCCGCCGATGTCGAAGGCGTGCCGACCGTGCTGCTCGCCCGCACCGACGCGGAATCGGCGCAGCTCCTGACCTCCGACATCGATGCGCGCGACCACAAATTCCTCAGCGGCGAGCGCACCGCCGAGGGCTTCTTCCGCATCAAGCCGGGCGTCGGCCGGGACTACGCCATCGCCCGCGGCCTCGCCTATGCCGAGTATGCCGATCTCATTTGGTGGGAGACCTCGACACCCGACCTTGCCGACGCGCGCCGCTTCGCCGATGCGATCCATCATCACTTCCCCGGCAAGCTTTTGGCCTATAACTGCTCGCCCTCGTTCAACTGGAAGAAGAAGCTGGCGCCGCACGAGATCGCTGAGTTCCAGCACAGCATCGCGGCAATGGGCTACAAGTATCAGTTCGTGACGCTGGCCGGCTTCCACCTGCTCAATTACGGCATGTTCGAGCTGGCGCGCGACTACGCCAAGCGCGGCATGGCTGCCTATTCCGAGCTGCAGGAGGCCGAATTCGCCGCCGAGCAGCACGGCTACACGGCGATCCGCCATCAGCGCGAGGTCGGGACCGGCTATTTCGACGCAGTGACGATGGCGGTCACCGGCGGCAAGTCTTCCACCACGGCGATGGCCGACTCGACCGAAACGGCCCAATTCTCCGACGGCCTCAATTCCGAAGAGGCGATCGCCGCCGAATAGCGCGGGTCATCGCGGCTTCGTCACGCGGTGCCGCGGGCCGAAGGCTTTACGATCCCAGGGATCGTTGGCATTCTGTCCGCGGCATCGCCATTTCGGAGGGGCCGCAATGACAAGGGCGCCGCTCGCCGCGCTCGCACTGAGCGCGGCCTTCGGATTATCGGTCGGGCTGCCGCATGGTGACGCGCGCGCCGCGATCAAAACCGATGCCGTCGCCTACATGCAGGGCAACGCCGCGCTCGAAGGCTTCATCGCCTATGACGATGCGGCGAATGGTAAGCGCCCCGGCGTCGTTGTCTTCCCCGACTGGTATGGCGTCACCGATTATGCCAAGGCGCGCGCCGAGAGGCTCGCGCAGCTCGGCTACGTCGTCTTCATCGCCGACATGTATGGCAAGGGCATTCAACCCAAGAACGATGAGGAGGCCGACGCGGAGGTCGGGAAACTCCTGAAGAACCCGGCGCTGCTGCGGGCGCGCTACGAGGCCGCGTTCGAGCAACTCCGCAACAATCCGATGGTCGACGCGAAAAAACTCGTCGCCACGGGCTACTGCTTCGGCGGCGATTCTGCCCTCGGCTTGGCGCGCAGCGGCGCCGATGTCGCGGCCACCATCACCTTTCACGGCGACCTCAGCAATCCCGATCCCGCGACCGCGAAGAACATCAAGGGCCACGTCCTGGTCTTCTGGGGCGCCAATGACCCATATGTAACCGCCAAGGCGGTGGACGCGTTCGAGGATGAGATGCGGGCGACGCGTGTCGATTGGCAAGTGGTCGCCTACGCCAACACCGTCCATAGCTTCACCGTGCCGACGGCGCATTCGAAGAGCGATGCCTACAACCCGGTCGCCGACCAGCGCTCATGGCAGCAGATGCAGGATTTCCTGCATGATGTCCTGCGCTGAGCCGCGGCGGGGGATGCACGGGTGATGGCGGAGCCGCTCGCCGAGCGCGTCGCCATCGTCACCGGCGGCGGTCGCGGGATGGGCCGGGCGATGGCGCTCGGCCTCGCGAGCGCCGGCGCTTCAGTCGTGGTGACGGCGGCGCGTGAGCGCGACGAGATTGCGCATGTCGCGGCCGAGGCTGGGGCGCCCGGCCGCTTTCTGCCGATTCTTGCCGACGTTACGAAGGAAGAGGATTGCCAGCGGGTCGTGGCGGCGGCGCTCGACCGTTTCGGGCGTCTGGACGTTCTGGTCAACAACGCCGGGCGCGGCATGAAATATGTGAGCCCGCTTTTCATGACCGAGCCGACGCGCTTCTGGGAGGTGGCGCCCGCGACCTGGCGCCTGGTGATCGACACCAATGTCGTGGGCCCGTTCCTGATGGCCCGCGCCGCGGTGCCGCATTTGCTCGCCGCCGGCTGGGGACGCATCGTCAATGTGACGATCAATGCCGAGACGATGCGGCGGCGCGGCTTCTCCCCTTACGGCCCGTCCAAGGCCGCGCTCGAATCAGAGACCATCATTTGGGCGCAAGATCTCGCCGGCAGCGGCGTCACCGTCAATGCCCTGCTGCCGGGCGGGGCGGCGCTGACCGGCATGATTCCGGCGAGCTACCCCGATCACCTCCGCGCCAAGCTGCTGGATCCCGCGGTCATGGTTCCGCCGCTCTTGTGGCTGGCGAGTCCGCAATCGGATGGCGTGACCGGGCGCCGCTTCATCGCGGCGCGCTGGCGGCAGGACCTTCCCGCCAAGGAAGCAGCCGAGGAAGCCGCGGAGGAGGCCGGCTGGTAGCGGCGGGCCGGCTCAGCCGATGATGACCGCCAGCAGATAGAAGAACCGCGCGGCGGTCTCGATCGCGTTCCAGAGCAGGCGGAGAGGCACCGGCAGCAGCGTCAGCGCGCCCAGGCAGAAGGTCGCCGCGCAGACGACCGCGAATCGGCAATCGAGGCCGCGGCCGCGTCGCCTGGCAAGGCTCGACAAGGCGCTTGCGATTTCCGCCACCGCTTCGGCCCATTCTTGTCCAATAAGGTATGTACTATATATAGTAGGCATAAGGTGCAGTCAACTCCAAGGCTAGGGGCATCCAATTCTGGAGACAAAAGCGGAACATTTCCCGCGCCGCAATTTTCCTTCGCACCTGCGAAATGCCCCTAGAGAAATCGACTCAGCCGTCTGCCAGCAATTGGGCCGGTTTCCACTTGCACCACAACAAATGGATCACCCGGGAAGCCCGCTCAATTCGAAGCGAATGCCGCCCGATTTAGGTTGACTTGACTGCCGGCAAGGATTTTCATTGTTCACGAGCTGCCGTTGGGCAATTGGGCAGCCGCCACTTTCCGTTCTGTTGAACGCCCCCGAGGGCAGTGCTCCGCACTAACAGAGCAAGGGGCGTGGGAGACGACAATGAACGAGAAAGCTCAGCCGATGGACGATGTGGCGGAACAGGCGATCCATGATCGCAGCGTGATCGATCACGTCGTTCATACTTTCTCCTCCGGCGCCGAAGACGGCTCGCCGAAGGAACCGGGCCGCGAGCAGTCGGCGCAAATCTACCACCAGATCCGCCGAACCTGGCCGGATCCGTGGGAGATGCGGCCGGCAGCGGTCATCTACGGCCGTTAGAAGACGGCGACGGCACAAGCTACCGGGCGCCGCTACGCGCCGAAGATATTGTTGCGACCTCGGGCTGCGGGCGCGCGGCTCTCTCCTTTTGGCGGCAATTGGCTAAAGCCCGACATCGCGGTGGGTTAGCTCGCCGCGAGTTCCTCGGCCCTAAGCGTCAGGCATCGCCCTCGCCGAGATAGGCCGCGCGCACCTCGGGATTGGCGCGGATCGCGGCGGCGTCGCCGCTGGCGATCGGACGGCCATAGACCATGACGGTAATGCGGTTCGCGAGCGCGAAGACCGCATCCATGTCGTGCTCGACGAGCAACATGGTGATGCGCCCTTTGAGCCGCCCGAGCGCCTCGACGATTGCCGCGGATTCTTCGGCGCCCATGCCGGCCATCGGCTCGTCGAGCAGCAGGAGACGCGGTCCCGTCGCCAGCGCCATGGCGAGCTCGAGCTGACGCTGCTCGCCATGGGCGAGATCGGCGGCGCGGATGGCGGCGCGCGGGCCGAGGCCGAACTCCTCGAGCAGCGCACGCGCCGGATCGAGCAGGCGGGGATCGCGCCGCGCGCGCGACCAGAAGCGGTAGCTATTGCCTTGTGTCGCCTGCACGGCGATCGCGACGTTGCCGAGCGCGCTGAGGCCGGGGAAGATCGAGGTGATCTGGTAGGAGCGGACGAGCCCGCGCTTGACGCGCTGGGCCACCGGGAGGGCGGTGATGTCCTGGCCGGCGAAGCGGATGCGGCCGGCATCGGGCTCGATCTCGCCGGCGATCTCGGCGATGAGGGTTGACTTGCCCGCGCCGTTGGGACCGATGAGCGCGTGGATCGTCCCTTCTTCGACCTGCAGCGACGCGCGGTCGGTCGCGGCCAGCCCGCCGAAGCGCTTGGTCAAGCCCTCGACTGCGAGCAGCGCCTCAGCCATCGCGGCTCGCGCCGGCCAAGGCGCCCCACAAGCCGCGGTCGGCAAACAGGATGACCAGGATCAGCACCGGTCCGAGCACGAACATCCAATGATCGGTGAAGGCGGCGAGCAGGGATTCGAGTCCGATCAGCAGGAAGGCGCCCAACACCGCACCATAGAGCGTGCCCATGCCGCCCAGGATCACCATGACCATGAGCTCGCCCGACTTGGTCCAATGCAGCATGTCCGGGCTGGCGAATTTGTCGTGGTTGGCGAGCAGCGCCCCGGCAAGGCCGGCACCCGCGCCGGCGATGGCGAAGGCGGTGAGCTTGTAGCCATAGGTCGCGTAGCCCAAGGCCGCCATGCGCCGCTCATTCTCCCGGCAGCCGCGGATGACCATGCCGAAGCGCGAGCCGACGAGACGGTCGCACAGGGCCAGGAACGCCGCGAGCGCGGCGAGGCAGAGGTAATAGAAGACTGTGTTGTCGCGCAGGTCGATGCCGGGAAAGCCGTCGCGCCGGCTCATGATCAGCCCGTCATCGCCGCCATAGGTCTTGAGCGAGACGAAGAGGAAATAGACCATCTGCGCGAAGGCGAGCGTGATCATGATGAAGTGGACGCCGCTGGTGCGCAGCGACAAGGCGCCGATGGCGAGCGCCGCCAGGCTCGCGACCGCAACCGCCGCGGGGAGCGCGATCAGCGCTTGGTCGGTCCCCGGCACAAGGCCGAAGAGTGCCTCGCCCTCGCCCGCATGGAAGGCGAGAATGCCCACGACATAGCCGCCGATCCCGAAGAAGGCGGCATGGCCGAAGCTGACCAGCCCGCCGAAGCCGAGGATGAGATCGAGGCTCACCGCCGCCAGGGCGTTGATCAGCACGCGGCTCGCCAGGGTGATGACGAAGCCCTGGCCGATCGCGTCGGCGGCCCAGGGCAGGATCGCCAGCACCGCAAGCCCGAGGAGCGCCGCCCGCTGCTCCCGCGTCTCAACCATGCGCCGGGAAGAGGCCGCGCGGCCGCCACAGCAGCACGATCGCCATCAGTAGATAGACGCTGATCGAGGAAAAGCCGCCGCCGACGGAATCGGCGCTCGCATTGCTCATGATGCCGCGCAGCAGCCCCGGCAGGAAGGCGCGCACCATCGTGTCGACCAGCCCTACGAGCAGCGCACCGATGACGGCGCCGCGAACCGAGCCGATGCCGCCGATGACGATCACGACGAAGGTGAGGATGAGGATCTGCTCGCCCATGCCGATCTGGACGGACAGCAGCGGCCCCGCCATCGACCCCGCCAGCCCCGCCAAGAGCGCGCCCAGGCCGAAGACCGCAGTGTAGAGGAGCGGAACATTCACGCCGAGCGCCCGCACCATGTCGCGATGCGTCGCTCCCGCCCGCACCAGCATGCCGATCCGCGTGTGCTGAATGAGCAGGTAGAGAAATCCCGCGACCCCCGCTCCCGTCGCCATGATCACCAGGCGATAGACCGGATAGCGCAGGCCGCCGGGCAAGGTCAGCGCGCCCGCGAGCGTCGCCGGAACATTGGCGAAGAGCGGCTGGCGGCCGAACAGAATGCTCATGCCCTCGTTGAAGAAGAGGATGAGGCCGAAGGTCGCGAGCACCTGATGCAGATGATCGCGGCGATAGAGCCGGCGCAGCACGATCATCTCGACCGCGACGCCGGTGGCGGCGGCGGCCGCAAGCCCGGCAAGGATGGCGAGAAGGAACGAGCCGGTGCGCACACCGACATAGGCGGCGGCATAGGCGCCGATCATGTAGAGCGAGCCGTGCGCCAGATTGATCAGTCCCATGATGCCGAAGACGAGGGTCAGCCCTGCCGCCAGCAGGAACAGCATGACGCCGAATTGAAGGCCGTTGAGCAACTGCTCGAGGAGGAGATTCACGCCGCAGACCGCCGCGCCGCGCCAGCGCTACAGGTGGCAGTCCTTGGCATAGGCGTCGACATGGTCGGTGAGAATCTTCGCTACCGTCTTGACCATGGGCTTGCCGTCGGCGCCCTTGACCACGTCGCCGGCATACCAGTCTTCGATCGGATGCTGGTTCTGCCCGAATTTGAAGGCGCCGCGCACCGAGACGAAATCGGCCTTGCGCAAGGCCGCGCGAAAGGCGTCGGTCTTGCCGACATCGCCGCCCACGGCCTTGAGCGCGCTCGCCAGCAGCCGCGCTGTGTCATAGCCCTGGCTCGCGTAAGTGGTGGGCACGCGGCTGTAGGTCTTCTCGAAATCGGCGACGAAGGCTTTGCTCGCGGGATTGTCGAAATCCGTGTTCCAATGGTAGGAGACGTGCAGCCCGAGTGCCGCATCGCCGACCGCGCCGAGGATGCGCTGATCGACCGAGGGGAAGGCGACCGCCATCGGAATCGTATCCTTGAGTCCGGCCTGGGCGAATTGCTTCAGGAAGGTGATGCCGAGCCCGCCCGGCTCGAACTGGTACAAGGCGTCGGGCTTGGCGGCGCGGATCTGCGCCAGCTCGGCGGCGAAGTCGGTCTGATCGAGGCTGTTGTAGATCTCGCCGACGACCTCGCCCTTGAATACGCGTTTGAATCCCGCGATCGCGTCCTTGCCGGCCTGGTAGTTGGGCGCCATGGCGAACATGCGCTTGAAGCCGAGCCGATTGGCATTGGCGCCGACCGCTTCGTGCAGCGTGTCGTTCTGCCAGCTCACCACGAAATAATTCTTGTTGCAGCCCTTGCCCGAGAAATTGGAGGGCGCGGCGTTGAGGCTCAAGTAAAAGGCGCCGGCCTCGAGCACGTCCGGCACCACCGCCTCGGCGACGTTCGAGAAGATGATGCCGGTCATGATCTTGACCTTGTCGTTGGTCAAGAAGCGTTCGGCGCTCTGTTTGCCGTTGCCGGGCTTGAGCCCGTCATCCTCGACCAGCACCTGGACCGGCGCGCCACCCAAATTGCCGCCTTCCTCTTGGATCGCGAGCTTGAAGCCGTCGCGCGCATCCTCGCCGATATAGCCGCCCGGCCCCGACAAGGTGGTGACCATGCCGATCTTGACCGGATCCGCCGCCATCGCCGGTAGAGCCATGAGCGCGACCGCGCTGGCAGTGACCGCAAGCCTGAACATTCCCCCGCTCCCCTCGCCATTGGCAGCTCAGCACCTCGCCCCAAGCGTAACGGGGCTGGCCGGCGCGGGCAAATCAAACCTCGGGTTATACGGGCTGTGAGAGGCCGCGCGTTTCTAGTCCCGCTCGAGCGATCGCCCGGCGCGCCACGCCGTGCCGCGCGCATAGAGGCGTTCGAGCGCCGGGCCGCCGAAGCCCGGCAAGTCAGCGCCCCGCTTGGCCGATGCGCTTGGCGAGCGCCCCGGGCGCGTCGGCGGGCGGCTCCGCGTAGGTCTCCGGGGCGGTCGGTGCCTCATTCGTCGGCGCCATCGCGGGATCGCCGCCGAAGAATGGCGCCTCCGGCACGCCAACCAGTCGGCCGGACGGAAAGATGATCGTCGCCACCGTGCCCTTGCCGAGTTCGCTGTCGATGTGCAGCTCGCCACTGTGCAGCTGCATCATCGCGGCCGCCAGCGGCAGGCCGAGCCCGGTGCCGGTATGCGAGCGGCTCAGGGCGTTTTCGACCTGCACGAAGGGCTGCAGCACGCGCGGGATATCCTTCCGCGACATGCCGATGCCGGTGTCCTTGATCGAGATCATGAGCCGCTCGCCGGGAGCGATGCCGGCGGCGATCTCGATGAGCCCATCCGCGGCGGTGAACTTCAGGGCATTGGATAACAGATTCAGCAGAATCTGCTTGAGCTTGAGCGCGTCGCAGAACAGCGCGGGCATTTCGTCGGCGATCGCGGCCCGCAGGGTCAGTCCCGCGCTCTCGGCCCGCGGACCCATCAGCCGGCACACCGATTCGATGATGCTCGCGACATCGACCGCCTGTTCCGACAATTCGAGCTTGCCGGCTTCGGCTTTCGAGAGGTCGAGGATCTCGTTGATGAGCTTCAGCAGATAGATGCCGCTGCCGTGAATGTCCTTGAGATAGGAGCCGTATTTCTCGTTGACGATCGGCCCGAAGGTCTCGCGCAGCATCAGTTCGGAGAAGCCGATGATGGCGTTCAAGGGCGTGCGGAGCTCATGGCTGATGTTGGCGAGGAACTCGGATTTCGCGTGGCTGGCGGCTTCGGCCGCCTCCTTCGCCACTCTGAGCGCCTCGTAGGCCGAGCGGTTTTCATCCTGCAGCCGCTGCTTTTCGAAGCAGCGGGCCAGCACCGCCAGAAGCTCGCCCGGCTCGCAGGATTTGTCGATGTAATCATAGGCGCCGTTGCGCATCGCGCGCACCGCGGTCTGCGTATCGGCATGCGCCGTCATGATGATGCAGATCAGGTCCGGCTGCTTTGTCTTGAGCTCCGAGAGGAGATCGACGCCCGACGAGCGGCCGAGACGGAGATCGAGCATCGCGACCGTCGGCGAGAAGCGCTGCAGCGCGATCAGCGCCGTCTCGGCCCGGTCGGCGACGATCGGGGCGTAACCCTCGGGGTTCAGGATGTCGGCAACCGAGTCGGCGAATTCCTGATCGTCGTCGACGATCAGGACCTTGGGTCTGGCGCCGGTTTCGGATTCAGCCTGATGCGGCACGCCTCGTGTCCCTCGAGTCGGTTGCCGCGTCGATGGCGCGCAACAGCTCGGCCGGATCGAACGGTTTCATGAAGATGCCGTTATGGGGCGGCGGGTGCAGTTCGTTCAATGCCGCGTCTTTCTCGCCGAGGAAGCCGGTCACGAAGATCGTGGGGATCGAGCTCCCGGTCTGTTTGAGCTTGAGATAAACCTCGAGGCCGGACAGCACGGGCATGTTGAGGTCGAGAACAAGGCAATCGACGCCCTCGGCCGCGGCTTGCTGCAGGGCTTCCTGGCCGGTGCGAGCGACCTGCACCTGATAGCCGTGCTGGCCCAGGATCGAGCGGATGCTTGCGGCGAAGTCCGGATCGTCGTCCGCGACCAGCACCATGCCGCGCGGCTTGACCTTCTCGAGCACGTCGAGAAGATCTTCGACCGCGAAGGGCTTGCGCAGCACGCCGAGCGCGCCGTTGTCGACCGCCTGCGCGATGAGCTGCTCGAGGCTGAACCCGGTCATCATCATGACCTGCGCGCCGGGCCGGATTTTCTTGAACTCGAAGAAGGTCTCGACGCCATTCATGCCCGGCAGCTTCACGTCCATGAAGACGATGTCGAAATCGGCCTCGCGGAATCGATCGAGCGCTGCCTCGCCGCTGAAGGCGAGCTCGACGTCGTAGCCGTGCATCATCAGAACGTCGGCGATGCTCTCGGCATGGTCATGGTCGTCATCGATGACAAAGACGCGCGTCATGCGGCGATCTCCTCGGCAGAACTCATCGGCAGGCGGACGACGACCCGCGTGCCCGCTCCGACCTCGCTGAATATCTCGATGCTTCCCCCGTGCTGCTCGACGATCTGCTTGACCATCGGCAGCCCGAGCCCGGTGCCGAAGCTCTTGGT
>Ga0209415_10000230_pt1 | contig 96285 bp, 90 predicted proteins | sample PeaSoiSIISIP2007_FD_187696 | JGI IMG/M metagenome (GOLD analysis project Ga0209415, IMG submission 187696) | Peat soil microbial communities from Weissenstadt, Germany - SII-SIP-2007 (SPAdes) (version 2) | ecosystem: Environmental > Terrestrial > Soil > Wetlands > Peat | place: Germany... | reverse complement strand
GTTAAGTCTATTGAACCTGTTGCACCCGGGCCTGCATCTCCCACTCCCGCCGCATTCATCAGCTTCGCGGTTTCTCCGGCCATAAACTTCACATGGTACCCGATGAGGCCTGCCGCAGGATCCTTGGAAAACACGATTTCCGCCATATCAAGTTCGAAGCTGTTCGCTGGCTGATCAAATCCCCGCAGGTCATTTATTCCTGCACTTCCTCCCGGACCGCTCGCATTCGCGTTGTAAGTATAGCCGCCCTGCAGATAGATGCTCATGCCCAGCGCGTTCTTCACGTCTACTGGATTCAAACCTGCCGGCTTCGCGTCATCCGCGAAAACCGGTGCTGCAAATACCGCTGTGCTCGCAATCAGTGCGGAGCACATAAAGCTCAGAACTTTTTTCATCTTCTCCCCCCTTAAATATAAAATGGTATGTGTTCATGATGTCCGCGACCGTTGTTGAGCTCTTGTTTTAGAAAGCCTCCGGAGCTTTCGTACAGCTGTATTTCTATAACTGATTTGATTATCTATTTAGCAATGCTCATGCCAGTAGCGCATTCCTTGTTACTTTACCGTAACATATTGATTTAATGCTGGTCGCACACTGGATTGACATGCTCCGAGACTCTTTACGTATCATAAAGAGAGACCTCCTTTTAATCAGACGCATACAAAATGAGCATGTTGCACAGTACGGCGCAGGTTGCTTAGGCAGCTAAGAAATCGACTGGTTCGTGGAATGAGGACACGAAGAAAGGACGAACGAAGAGGGCAGGTCAGATACAAATAATGTTCGATAAGCGTAGATGATTAATCAAAATGGAATCGTAAAAAAGAGGCAGTTTGCATTTGGCACTATTGCGTTTGCTCCTGCGCTTTGGGGATAACCTGAGGGTGGGTCCGGGATAATCGCGCTTTCTCTTCTCTTACAATCTCGCTAGTGGTTCAGCCAGCGTGCCGCCGACGCTGAACTGGTAATAGCCATCGGCATCCTTGTGCTTGAGCAGGGAAAAGACCGTTGACTGCTCTTGGGCCAGACGTTCTGAAGGCTTGAGCTTTATGGTCAGGTTAAGAGTGCCGCGCTCGCGGAGCACGACATCGCCGAGACACTGGACCTTGAGTTCCTTGCCATCGAGTTGCAGCTTTTTGATCGTTAGCCTGTCCCCCCTGATATCCGCTTCTAACCAGCACTGGTCGAAGTCAAGGTCGGGAATGGGAAAGCCCTTGATCTTAAGCTCCCGAGACGTCAGCCCCTTGAGCCACAACCGCCCTTTTCCCGCATCACCGCTCATCTCCACGTTTCCGCCCAGTTTTCCGGAAAGTTTCAAGCCTAAATCCTTTAATAGCTGGTAGGATCCAATATCCAGGCCGTCCGCGTCTATCAGAAATTTCTGTTGTCCGGCTCCCTGCTGCTCTTTTACCAGGAGATTCCCTCCATAGGCTTTGGCCTTCATATCCAGCGAGAGCATGCCGCGGAGCAGGCTGAAGAGCGATACCGACGTTCTGATAGAGGGGCTTTCAAACAGGACTTTGCCTTTCTGATCGGCAAGAACCACATCGGTCAACATGACACTGTTAAAGAAACGCGGTGAGATGCGGGACACGGTCAGTTCGAGAGCGGTTCGCTTACGGACCTCGCTCACCAGGTTTGCCGTTACACGGTCAAAGGGAAAAAGCAGGAGCAGGAAGACCAGAAACGCCGCCACAAAGTATGCGGCCAGGGAAAGCCGTCGGATGAGATTTTTCTTGTCTATCATGACCTATTCAGCGCTCGCGACGAGGATCGTCGAGTTCAGGAGTTTCGGGTTGTCATAGCGCGGCTTGAACTGGAGCTTCCTGATCCGCAAAGTGTCCCTTTCGAGCTGATATACATAATTCACAAGGTCATAAAGCGTTATGTTCTCGAGCTTGATTTCAACGAGGCTTTCCTTGAAAGTATCCGTCTGAACGCCCGGCTGTGGCTTGAGTGACACCATTTTGCTGCTCATGTTTGTCCGTTTCGTGATGCTCTCGATATCCGTGAGCAGGGGACCCCGCTTCGCGGCCGCGGCTTGGGCCGCCTGAAGCTGTTGTTGGATTTCTTGATATTGGGCCTTAAGAGCCTTTATTTCTACGAGGTCCTTTTCCTTCTTCGGAATCAGCTCTTGCTTGCGTGATAGGTCCGACATAAGCGGGGACAGGACGAGGGCGTAGAGCACGATTATCACCGCCGCAATGCCGCCGAAAAAAAGCACTTTTTTATCTCGTTCTTCAAGTTTCAAGAATCACCCCATATAGCACCACACATGAATATAGTAGCGGAAAATCATGGACCAAGGAGAGCATTCATTTCTACTTACCCCCGTGCCCTTCCCTCTCACATTGCCTGCTTCAGTTTGATCTCAAGCCTGAACTTGACTTTATTGTCCGCACCCATCCGCGTGTCCAGAACCTGCACATCGGCAAAGGGCGGGGCTTTCTGGAGTTCCGCTTTTATCTTGTCAACGGACTCAAAGGACGGCGCATCACCCGCGAGCTTTACCTGGTTTCCCTCGAGCAGGAAATCCTGAAAGTTGACCCGCACTTCTTTCGGGACACCCTCGGTCACCGCCAGCATTACGTCGAGAGCCGATGAGCCCGATCCAAGGACTCCGAATTTCTTTCGCGCGTCGTCGAGGCTCGTGTGAAGCTGACGCAAGGGGTCGGCGGCTGTTTTCGCATTCGGCAGGGTCTGGTGATAAATCTCCTTGATTTCACGGTCCAGTTTTCCGTAACTGGACTGCACCAGATAGTATTTTACGCTGATATTCGCCGCGGCAAGAACAACTGCGAGAATGCCGGCCACGATGAGCGCGATCTTGCGCTTGCGCTTGCCCGCATCCTCCAGTTTGTAACCGAACTCGCCTTTGCGGAAATTGACCTGTTCGCTCAGTGCCAGTCCCAAGCTGACCGCATCTTCAGCTTTCTTGCCGCGGAAATCAGGGGTGACCACTTCCACCGCAAGACCCACGTCTGCAAAACCTGTGCGCAGGCCATCGTCAGGAGACAGAAGGTATGCTCTCTCGATCTGCACATGGTGCTCAATCTCCAATGCTTTAAGTGTATGCCTGATGCCGCCCGTTGCAAGGGAACGGGAGAAACTCCTACACGCGATAACCGCATGTCCGACTTTTAAACAAAGGTCGCTCCCTTCTGCGAGGACTGCGACCCCTTCGACCGGTATCATTTTTGCGATGTTGAAGAGGCCGAGGTAGGAAGGGACGACCACCTGCGGGTCCACGCCGACGGAGGCAAGCAGGTCGAGATGTTGCCGCAGCGCGGTCTTGGGGAGTATGAGGCCGAGGACTGACGTCTGCTTCTTCTTCTCGCCGCTGGCCTCTTCCTGCTCCAGCGCCAGATGGTCGACCTCAACTTCGTCAAGCGCATAGGGGATATTGTCCTCCAGCTCGAAGGGCAGAGCCTTTTCAACACGCTTTCTGTCGCCGAAGGGGAGTGACACCGTCCGCTGACTGAACTGGCTGCCGGGAATGGACGATACGATGTGTGCACCACGCCAGTCCGGTGATTTCCCGCGCAGGATGTCCGCGAGTTCGGCATCTGAAGTAAAAGCAAGGCTGAAGGAGTCCTTCAGCTCCGTCTGGCGCAGGCCCCGGTCGATGATCGATACCCCCATCCTTCCCTTTTCGATTTTCAAACCCACAATTTTCACAAAGCTCTCCAGTAAAGTATCGTAAATCCCGAACCGTCGCTTGCTCGTGTTATGATCGCATCGGCCTTTTTCAAGTATCCGCCTACAGTGGCGTATGAATTTACGCTGAACACGTTGCTCGTAAAGGACAACTGGCCCGCTATTGCCGCGCTATTTTGACCGATGTAGGGGGAGAGATCATCGGTCGGTTTGAATAGCTGTTGATTTCTCCGCTCCACGATCGTTTGAGCCGCATTTTCGCTCATGCCGAGGCTCACGAGCACGGCGGCCGGCGCGGTGTTGATATCGATCTTGTTACCCGGCGTCACCGAAAGGGGGAGAACGGTCACATAATCCTGCACCTTGCGGAATTCTTCGTCACTCAAAAACTGGTGAATGTCCGAGAGCAGATAAAAGCTTCTCTTTTCTTCAATCATCCATGCGCTTATCAGGTCGAGGATATTTTGATTGATACCGAGATTGGTGAAGAGAATCACCAGCCGATTGTAAGCATCGCTTCCCTTTGTCGCATTGCTGATATTGATCTTGCCGGTCTCATCCTCCCACCGCACCCGGAGTTCCGTATCGTTTCCCGGAAGATACGGGACCGTCTGCCAGTCCCGCTCTTCAAGGTTGTCATATTCATGCGTTACGCCGGTCACCGGATCCTTCTGGAGGTCGTAGGCGAGATATCTCCCGGCGAAATTCACGCCTGAACGCGCCAGGTAATAGGCCCGCTGACTGTCGCGAAAATTGATGGCCGCCCGAAGACTTATTCTCGTGCTGTAGGCAAATTCAAAAATAAGCGCTATGAGAAGAGCCGTCACCAGGAGCACGATAATCAATGCGACCCCGCGCTCGTTGGGCACCTTACGATATGTACACCGGACTTCGGGCTCCACACTCCGCACTTTATTACCGTCCCACGTCCACCTTAGTGAAGTAAAACGAACCGTCATCGAGCAGCAGCGAAATCTCAACGGCATTGGGCAGTTTCTGCGAAACCCTACTATCCCATCCATCGGTCCATGATGACCCGTCGTAATATCGGAACTGCAGGGTCGCGACGCGGTCGGTCATCTCGTACTCAACCCCGCCTTCGAGCGCCGGAAAGTCGTTGCTTAACCCCCGCTTTTCCCGCCGCATCAGGATCCACCCGGAACCGTCCGGTTTCTGCTTGAAATAATAGCCCACTTCCCAGAGGTCCGTCTCTTGAGAATCCGGCTTTCGCCAATTCGTCAGTGATGTCAGGTAGAGGCCGTCATACCTGGTATTTTTAAGTCCCGTATCAGATATCACCTTATCAGATAGCGCCGTATCAGGCAGCACCGTCTGGCCGTAAAAAATGGTCGTCACCAAGGGCGCGTTCATGTTCGGATTAAAATAGGCATCCGTTATGTCGCTGGAAATTTTCGCCACCAGCGTGCGGGCAAGGTCCGTCCCGTCCCGAATTGCCTCGGCCTGTTCCACGTTGCGGCCGGCCGTAAAAAAGCTCGTATAAATCACTGTAACGATCAGCGACATGATCGCCGTGGCGATGAGCACTTCAAGCAGCGTGAAACCGGACGATTTTGGCGCCGCCTCTCCTGACCCCCGAACCTTGCCCCTTGGCCGGGCGTTACTCATAGTTCACGATCTCCACCATCTCATCGCGCGTGCCCTCTTTCCAGAGTACAGCGATGTGCAGTTCCATGATCTGGGCCAGGGGTGTGGGAACTATCGTCTTTCTCCAGGTATAGTCTTGATACGGCTCGGGAAACGGACCTTCGTCATCCGAAGACAGGCTCTTCTCGGCCAAGGTATTCTCCACCATCATGCGTTTCGCAAGCATGGTCGCCACCGTGATATGCTTCGCCAGCATAACATCCTTCATGCTGCTGTTCTTCAGCCCCAGAAGCGTGATGAGAACCATTGCCATGATCGCCACGGCGACCATGACTTCAAGGAGGGTAAACCCCGTTGGGTTCAGGGGTTGTCTGGCTTTATCAATTCTCAACTCCTCAGATTTCATATGCTCGCAAGGCTCAAAAGACTAACTTTCCTGATTCTCCACATACCCGTCGCGGAGTTCTGTGCTGCCCATAAGCGGGTTCACGAAAAGGGTAAAATCCCTGTCATCTCCATCCCGCAAATGAATGGCTGCATTCTCCACCCATCCGTCCGGCGTGAACTGGATGTACTGATCGTCGGGATGTCCGGCAACCTTGACGTCGCGGAAGGTTGTCTTGCCGGCCAAACTCCCCTCTGTTCCGATTTCTGACTGGAGGCGCGTGAACTCCACGGACTGATCCGTCGATAGCGTCATCACCTCGGTCCAGTAGCGCCCGCCCTGCACATCAAAGCGAAGCCGGTAAACCGCCTTCCGCGCCTGCGATTCATCGCGCAGGTAGCGGATCATGCCGGTCAAATGCCTTGCACTCCGCTTCAGGTTCGCTTCGCCGATCTCGCCGAGCCGGGGGATAACCAGCGTAAGCATTACACCGAGGAGCACGATTATGATCATCAGCTCGATAAGCGTAAAGCCCTTCGTGGAGGTATGTCTCCGCTTATTGCCCCTTGGCCCTTGAGCCATAATGATTACAGCAACTCCCAGCTATTGATATCGGCGTTGTTGCCCTCACCACCGGGCTCGCCGTCAGCACCGTAGGAGGTAATCTCGTATTCCCTTCCTTCACTTCCCGGAGAGACATATACATAATCCTTTCCCCAAGGGTCCTTCGGGATGCGTGCGGGCTTGAGATAGCCACCGTCTCTCCACTTGTCAGGAATCCGTCCTACCACGGGCTTTGTGATCAGTGCATCCAATCCCTGGTCCGTGGTAGGATAGAAACCGTTATCGAGCTTAAAAGCATCCAGCGCGCCCTCGAGCGCGCGAATCTGCGTCTTGGCTACCTGGACTTTCGCCTTTTCTTCCTGCCCCAGGAACTTCGGGAGCACGAGGCCTGCGAGCAGGCCGAGAATAATAATGACAACCATGATTTCGATAAGGGTGAAACCTCTCTGCTTATTCCTAGCCATCGTAATTCTCCTTTATATCCGAGAGATAATCTTTTCTCTTCCTGCTGCTACTTGACCCTAGCTCTTGTTTTTCTCACTGCACACCCGAGCTCATCTGGAGCATGGGCAGCATGATGGCAATGACGACAAACCCAATGATCAGCCCCATGACCAGGATGATGATCGGCTCCAGAAGCGCCATCAGCCCCGTGATGCGCGTATCGACGGTCCGGTCAAAGGAATCGGAGATTTTGAGCAGCATCTTCTCCAACTCTCCGCTCTTCTCGCCCACGGCGACCATCTGCACGACAACCGGCGGGAAGAGGCCGCTCCTGCGGAGCGGATCGGCAATGGGCTCGCCCTCCCGCACATTCTCCCGGGCTTGCTGGATCGCATTCGCCAGCACCGTATTCCCCACGACGCTCTTCACGATGTCCAGCGCCGCAAGCGTAGGCACTCCGCTCTGGAGCAGCGTCCCAAACGTGCGCGTGAATCGCGACACGGCGATCATGCGGATCAGGGTGCCGAAGACCGGCAGCTTGAGGAGCCGGGCATCGAATGTTTCCTTTCCCACCGAGGTACTCAGATACCGCCTGATATAATAGGCGGCCCCCCCGATTGCTAAGAGGATCGCCCACCAGAACGAGGAGAGAAACCGCACCGTTCCCAGAAGGATCACCGTGATGAGCGGGAGCTGCTGCTTCATGTCCGCGAACATTCCCACCACGCGGGGCATAACGAAGCTGAAGATGAAGAAAAGCATGCTGATGCCGATGACAGTCATGAACGCGGGGTAGGCAAGGGCTGCCGAAAGTCTGCCGCGAAACCGGACTTGTTCGTCCAGAAAATCCGCGAGCCGTTCCAGGGTGATTTCCAGGGTCCCGCTCGCCTCGCCGGCGGAGACCATGTTCATGTAGAGCTGTGAAAAGACCTTGGGGTTTTCCTTGAGCGCATCAGCCAGCGAGGCGCCCTCGCGCACCGAGTCGCGCACCGTCGACAAGGCCGCCTTGAGGCTCTCGTTGTCCTCCTGATCTACGAGTACTGCCAGCGATTCCATGAGAGGCAAGCCAGCCGATAGGAGCGTAGCCAGCTGGCGCGTGGCGTTCGCGAGGTCGGTCAGCTTCACCCGCCTTGCAAAGGCAAGGGACGTCGTCCCCCGCCGAGCAGACCGGAGCGATGCACCTTCGCGTATGTCGAGAACGATGACGCCTTCCTTTTTCAACCTGCCCCTGACAATCTTCAGGCTGTCGCCATCCTGGACACCGGATACCTTTTTTCCCTGTGTGGTAACACCTTTATATTCGAATACAGGCATGAGTAGAATACCAGTCAGCGTTCGTGGTTCAAACTATAAAATGGCCCTTCCTGCTCTGAAATCAAAGCTACGCTTCTTTCTGCGTCACTCGCACCACTTCATCGATGGACGTAACGCCTTCGAGCACGCGTGCGGCACCGTCCTGACGGAGCGTGCGCATTCCCTTTTCCACGGCAAGGACCTTCATCGTTGCGGCATCGGTATCTTTCATGATGAGCTGGCGGATATCGTCGTCAACGTTCATCAGTTCGTAAATCGCGCTCCTGCCGAGGTAGCCGGTGCTAAAGCAGGCCTCGCAGCCCTTTGCCCGGTATACAGTCGCGCCCTCAGCGCCGGTTTTAAGCTCAAGCTCCGCTATCTCGGCGGGCGTAATGCGGTACGGTTCCCGGCACTCTTTGCAGAGCACACGCACGAGCCGTTGGGCGAGGATCGCAATGACCGATGAGGAGATGAGAAACGGTTCGATCTTCATGTCGAGCAATCGCGTCACGGCGCCGGCTGCGTCGTTGGTATGCAGCGTTGAGAATACGAGGTGGCCCGTAAGCGCCGCCTGGATCGCGATCTCGGCGGTCTCTCCATCGCGGATCTCGCCCACGAGAATTACATCCGGATCCTGACGGAGAACGGAGCGAAGCCCGGCTGCGAAGGTCAGCTGTATCTTAGCGTTCACCTGAATCTGGCCGATGCCCTTCAGCTGATATTCGACTGGGTCTTCGATGGTGATGATGTTCTTGTCCGGAGAGTTGATCTTCGAGAGCGCCGCATAGAGGGTCGTGGTTTTTCCGCTGCCCGTCGGGCCCGTCACGAGAATGATCCCGTGGGGCCGTTCGATGAATGCGTTAAATCGGGTCAGCGTGTCTCCCGTGAACCCGATCTGATCAAGCGGCAGAAGGGCGCTTTCGCGATACAGGAGCCGCAACACGATTCGTTCGCCGAAGGCGGTGGGCACTATGGATACGCGGATATCGACGTCCTTTCCGCCTATCTTGATGCGCATTCCGCCATCCTGCGGAAGGCGCTTCTCGGCGATGTTCAAGCCCGACATGATCTTGACGCGCGAGGCGATGCTGGCCTGGAAGCGCTTCTGGATCGTGAGGATATTGTACAGGATCCCGTCTATCCGGAACCGTGCGATCATTTCCTTTTCAAAGGGCTCGATGTGAATGTCGCTTGCCCGCTCGCGGATGGCCTGAGACAGGAGGGAGTTCACCAGGCGGATGATCGGCGCGTCATCGGTGACCTCAAGGAGGTCCGTGGGCTCGTCGAGTTCCGCCGCAAGGAACGACAGGTCTTCCTCTTCCATCTCCTGCGCCGTGTCCTCGGCGCGATTCATGTCCTCGCTGTAGATGCGGTTGACGGCATCCAGGATCCTGTCGGAAGGGGCAAGGCAGAGCGAGATATTTGCTCCCAGGAGCGCCGCGAGGTCATCAATCGTCGAAAGGTTGAGGGGTTCCGAAGTGGCCGCAAGGACGGCGCCGTTGTCGTGCCGGAGCGGAATGACCACGGCCTTCTTTGCGTAGGTAATCGGCAGCTTGAGCGCAAGTTCCCGGTCGATGTCTCCGAGTTCGGCCTGGAATGGCAGGTTCAGCTGGACGCCGAGGGCCTTCAGCACCTCCTCCTCAGTAGAGAAGTTGAGGCGAATCAGGAGGTTGCCTATCCGGCCACCCCTTTTCCGCTGGAGGTCAAGCGCCTTCTTCAGCCTCTCCGGTGAAAGCCCGGCCTCAACAAGTATCTCGCCGAGCAGAAGTTTCACCGCACACCCTCCTTCGGAGTCTCGACGCTTGTCGGGGGCGGTGTCGTGAACGTAACCTCGGTTTTCAGATCATGCGCAGGATTGGCCTGCGTCCCGACCGGCACAGTGCCAGCGGGTGTGGAAGTTAGTTCGGTCCTTAATGCAGGGGTCGGATTGGCACCGATCGTGCCTGTCGCGGATGAAGCCGGCTGTTTCGGCGTGTCGATCACTTTCGACGAGATATCGATGTGCAGCCCCTCCTTTTTCTCAATTTTGTACTCCTTGCGGAAGTTTTCCAGGGACTCGTTCCTTTGTTTCGTAAGTTCAGTTGCCTCACCCTCGTTCTTGATGATGTACGGCGTGATGAAGATCATAAGGTCATCCTTTTCCACATTGGTTGTTTGCGTCTTGAAAAGCCAACCCAGGATAGGGATATCACCGAGGAACGGCACTTTCGATGTGGATTTAGTGACGTTGTCGGTGATCAACCCGCCGATGACCATAGTTTGGCGGTCCTTGACCACAACCGTGGTGCTCGCCGAGCGTTTGTCGGTTGTCGGACCTGCGGGGTTCGATGTGGTGGTCGCGATCACGTCTGAGATTTCCTGATTGACTTCGAGCCGAACGCTGTCATCGGAGGAGATCTGCGGCGTCAACGTCAGTTTGATGCCCACGTCCTGCCGTGTGATCGTGTTGAACACGGCCGTGCTGCCCGTCGTCGCATTCTGCGTCGAACCCGTAATAAAAGGAACGTTCTCGCCCACCATGATCTCGGCCTTCTGGTTGTCCATAGTGAGGATGTTCGGCGTCGAGAGCACGTTCACGTCGGTGTCGGTCTGGAGCGCTGTGAGGAGCGCGCCGACATTCAGGTACTCCACGCCTTTAAAGGTAAACGTGCCTTTGACGGCTCCGACGGCAAGTCCGCTCAACGCCGCCAGGCCGGCCGGTCCGTTCACGATGGCGTTCCCGATATTGCCGAAGTTCGTGCCGCCAATCACATTTAAATTGTTGCTGCTCTCGAGATTTTGCAGGGAGCTCGCATCCTGAAACTCGAACCCAAGGTCGCGCACCTTCGTCAGGCTCATTTCGATGATCGCGACCTCGACGAAGACCTGGGGGCGCCTGATGTCGAGCTTCTGAATCACGTCCTTTATGGTATTAAAATCGGACGGCGTACCGACAATGATTAGTGAATTGGTTGGTTTGTCCGCGGCGATGGTAACGGTCCCCTCGAGCATCGAAGCGGGGCTGACGGCGGCCTGCGGCGATCCGGGGGCAGGCGGCGTAGGCAAATGCGAGATGAGGGCCTGCAGTAGTTTAGCGGTGTCGTCGGCATTAGCGTTTTTAAGGTAATAAACATTGATTTTGCCCTTGCCTTCCGGCGCGGACACATCCATCGCGTGAACCAGCCTCTCGATCTTCCTGATATTGGGCATGGAATCAGTGAGAATGATCGAGCTGGTCGGGGTATAGGCGATGACGGACCCGTCTTTTGAGATAAGGGGGGTAACCGTGCGGACGATTTCCTGGGGATTGACGAAGTTCAACCGGATCAGTTTGGTGACAAAGCCTTCACCGGTGGTGCTCCCGTCCTCAAGCACCTTGAGCCCGCTCTGGCGAGCACTGGCCGAGGGTATGATACGAGTGACTGTCCCGTCCTCAACAGCGGTGAATCCCTTGATCTCAAGCGCCGAGAGAAATACCTGGTATGCTTCACCTGGAGAGATCTTCATGGGCGTCATGATTGTGACCTTGCCGGTCACGTGATCATCGAGGAGAAAGTTCCGGCGCAACAGTTCGCTCATAACCTTCACGAGGGCGCTGATATCAATATTCGTAAAATTGAGCGTTACATAATCGTCGCCGGCCTTGACCCTCTTGAAAGCGGCCTGATCAGAAAGGGACGGGGCTGCAACGGTCTCTGTCGGCCCGGTTGCAACCGGAGCGGCCGTCTCCGTACTGAATGTTGCCTGTGCAAACACCATTCTGTTTCCTGCATAGGACATCGGCGCACACACAAGCCCCATCAGGATCAGCAGGGCTGTTATTTTTTTCACTCTTGTCCTCCGAAAAAGGGAATAGATTGAATACCGAAGTCCGAAGCAAATCAGCTCGGATGCACTGCCGATAAAGGAAAACTCGTCTGTTGTTTGGATTTTGGTAGAAACTGGACGTGGTTGTCTGGACCGCTGCATCGCTAACGTATGTCGTAATTCAATGTCTGGGGCTGGCCGCCCCTGAGCAGATCGATGGCGATGCTTCGCTCATTCTTCAATCCCTGATAGAGCTGGAAAAACTTGGCTGGATCATCCACGTCCTGCGAATTGACCCGCTGAATGACATCACCGTTCTGAAGGCCGATCTTCTCATAGATGCTGCCGGGAATTATCTCGCTGATCGTAAATCCGACCGTTTTCCCCTGCTGAATATAGGGCAGGGCGCGGGCCTGCGTCAGAATCTGGCTCATGTTCTCCGTGCTCGCGAGCACTTCCTTCTGGTCCACCATGAACTTGCCGTCCGAGAGTTTTCTCACCCCCGCGCCGCCATTCGCGCCCGGCTGCTGGACGGCTACAATCTTGGTGTCGTCGACGACCTCAAGATTGACCATTGCGCCGTCGGATCTGCGGATGATGACTTTGTCGCGCATGATCTTCACCATTTCGGATCCATCGGGCAGTTTCTGATTGATGCGGTAAAAGGCCTGTCCCGAATTATCTTCGAGTACGGCCCCTGCGAAAGCCTCTCCTTCCACAGTCCCGATCAATTTATAGTTTACGGTTGGGACCTCGGCCACTCCCGCTCCGGTAGACGGAGCTTTCCCGTCGCCAAAGAGCCCGCGCTCCAGGATGGAAGAGTAGGCGCTCATATCACGGCGCGGCTGCAGGGCAGGCCGATCGCGGTCCAAGGGAAGTACTGCCTCCTGCGCGGCATTGGCATTCAGGCTCCGTCCAATCATCGCATCCACGGTATCGGCAAGAAAATAAGCGGAAATCGTGAGAAGCGCAATAAGGACAAGAGTATAGAGCGATTTTTCTTTTTTCATGATTCCAACGTTGGACGGCCTCATGAACCGCCTAAAGTTCAAATTTTAACTTAGAAATTATACTCTTTGTCGGCTCTGTTGTCAATTATTATCAGGTTCAAAGCTTCCGGTAAAGCGGGTTTCCGGACGCTCTCGTCAATGCACGGCGGAACCCGCTCAGGCTATCCCCGCTCCCTGAAAAAAAGTTTGTAAAATTTCCTTGCCCGTTCACGATAGGCTTCGTAAATTCTTTCCGAAGCTGCCGTAACAGCGGGGAAATCGATCCCCTGTTCTGAGGCCAGCCAGTCATGGACTATCTCGGGATTTACTTCGATATGAAACTGGAGAGCGTACACCCGATCCTGGAAGCAAAATGCCTGATTCGGATAGAGGGACGATGATGCAAGACGTAGGGTTCCGCCAGGCAGGTCGAATGTGTCTCCGTGCCACTGGAATACTTCCGTAGCCTTCTTGCCGGGAATAGCGAGTGCGGACAGAAGCGGATCGTTGATCCCCTCGTCCGTCAGGGCCACCGCGTACCATCCAATCTCCTTCCGTGTGCCCGCATAGACCCTCGCACCGAGTACATGGGCTATCATCTGCGCTCCGAGGCATATCCCCAGCACATGTTTGCCGGCCTTGATCGCACGTTCGATCAGCAGCGCCTCGTTCACAAGGTATGCATGGCGGTGCATTTCGTATACCGCCATGGGACCACCCATGACCACGAGATGGGTAAACAAATCCGTATCAGGAAGGGCGTCGCCGACGCTGACGTCGACGATGGAGTAGGGGATATGTTCGTCAATGAGATAGTCCGCGATCGTTCCGGGGCCTTCACTGAAAACATTCTTGATAATGAGAACGTGCATAGGAATCTCTCTCCAGAGCATTATTGATGGTAGCGTTTGGAAATATGATCATGTTTTAATGTCCTTCCGTCTTTACCTGGTCCAAGCTTCCGTGTACCGAATGTTGTGGACAGACATATAGAATAATCAGGTGACCATTTAGACAAGATTCTTACGAGGCATGTCCGAAATCGTCTTTTTCAGTCGGGAATTGCAGCTTTCCCCAACGCATCGTTACTCCTTCTTTGTAAAAAACAAAAACGCCATTGTCGGCCGTTTGGAAGATATGGAAGTGACGAACTGGATGCTTTCGAAACCGTAGCCTTTTGCCGTCCAGTCGTTCAGTATCCGCTCGATCTCTTCGTCGGTCACCGTGCTTGTTTCAATGACTTTGTACATCATGGTCTTCATTATAGAGAAGACGAACTCAATATTCAATGTCAATTCCCGAAATGAGGTGAACTTTCCTGTTGCTATTCATGATTACAGACCCTATAATCCGGCCATGTCGACCAGACAAAACAAGGTGCTCACGGGACTAGATCTCGTTGATCAGCGGTGGCCGAAGGATTTGCAGGGGGCTCGCGTCGGGCTTGCGGCGCACCCTGCATCGGTCAACCGCCGGTTCGAACACGCCATCGATGTGTTCCGATGGACAAAAAAATTCCGGCTCTCGGCCCTCTTCGGCCCGCAGCACGGCATTCACGGCCAGACCCAGGACAACATGGTCGAATGGGAGGGGTTCCGCGATCCGGCCTCGGGACTGCCCGTGTTCAGCCTGTACGGTCAAGTGCGGAAGCCCATCAATTCCATGCTCGAACATTGCGACGTTCTTGCCATTGATTTCCAAGACGTGGGGAGCAGGTATTATACCTTCATCTGGACCATGGACCTTTGCATGCAGGCGTGCCGCGAAAACGGAAAAACGGTGATAGTACTTGATCGGCCAAATCCCATCAGCGGGCGTCTCGTCGAGGGGCCGGTGCTGGACCCCGCTTATGCCTCCTTCGTCGGGCTCAAACCGCTTCCCGTCCGCCACGGCATGACAATCGCCGAAATCGGCAGCTATCTCCACCAGAGGTACTATCCCGATCTTGATTTTCGCGTCCTTCCAATGCGGGGATGGAAACGATCACAGTGGTTCAACGATACGATGCTCCCGTGGATTATCCCCTCTCCCAACATGCCCACGCTCGATACAGCACTGGTTTATCCCGGCATGTGCCTCGTGGAGGGAACGAACGTATCGGAAGGCCGGGGCACAACAAGGCCTTTTGAAGTTTTCGGGGCGCCCTTCATACGCCCCGATACCATCATCAATGTCCTTAAAGAGTTCAAGCTTCCCGGAGTCGTGTTCCGGCCGGTCCATTTCCAGCCCACATTCCAGAAGCACGCCCACACGCTCTGCGGTGGTGCCCAGATCCATGTGACGAACCGGGAAAAGTTCCAGCCCTTCAAGACCGGCGTAGCCATCCTGAAGGCGATTCACAACACCTATCCCCGGGATTTCAGATGGAAAGAACCGCCGTATGAGTACGAAGAAGTGAATCTGCCCATCGACATTCTCGCGGGCTCCGACAAGCTGAGGAAAGACATCGAAACATGGAAAGATCTTGATGCGATGGCGAAATGGTGGAAGGAAGAAGCGAAGGAATTTGAAAAGGTGAGAAGGAAATTCCTGCTTTATAAATAGTAAACAATGGATTTCGAACAAATCTCGCGGTCTATTTTTTAATGTCATCGAGGCAGGTTTGATTTGAAATTCTGATTTTGAGCGCTGAACATTGCCGCGCATCATCCTTGACTTTCATGGTACCACATTCATATGTCTAGATTCCCCCTCACTATTTTTCTCCCTGCTGCTGGGCTCGGCGAACGGTTGCGGCCGGTCACGCACCATATTCCGAAACCGCTGCTCCCGATCCTCGGGAGGCCGCTGATCGGGATAATTCTGGAAAAGCTCACCGCCCTTTGTGATGGGGAAATCGGCATTAATCTTCATTACAAGCCGGGCATGATCCGTGACTGGGCGGAACACTCGGTGTACGCCGACCGTATCCGCTTCTTTCCAGAGGATCCGATCCTTGGCACCGGCGGCGCGCTCAAGAACGCGGAAGCCTTCCTTGCGCGTAGTCCTTTTATCGTCCATAACGCAGACATTCTGCTTGATATCGATTTTGAAAAACTCATCACGACACACCTGCAGGCCCGGAATATCGCAACCCTGGCCACGCACCGGCACCCCGCGCTAAGCAATGTCGTTGTCGATGACAGCGATCTTGTGCTCGACGTGGAAAACCCCGGCCATTCCAGGCCCGATCCCGACCGGATCGCCCGGAAGGTCGCCTACACCGGCGTAGCCGTCTACTCGCCGGAGATTCTGGATTTTCTGCCCCAGGGCGTCTCTCATGCCACCGTTGCATGGCTCTATGCAGCTAGGATGGGACATCGGGTTCAGGCCCTCGATTTCACCGGTGCGTACTGGAACGACATCGGCACGCCTGCTTCGTACGCCGGAGCTGTTCTCGATGCCCTTTGCGGAAGCGGAGAGACGGTTCATCAGTCGCCGGAAGCGGTTTGCGGCAAAATCGGGATTGACGGATACGTGGTTCTCGAAGGGCGAAGCACTGTCGAAGACAATACGCACCTCCGAAACTGCATCGTGATGCCCGGCGCACGGGTTTCCGGCAGGCAGGAAAACAGGGTCCTCGGCCCGGACTATGCTATCGACCTCGGGGAAGAGGAAATGCAGCCTTCCCTGCATGCGCGAGAACAGAAAAAAATCTCGCTTTCCGATCCGCTGCTTGCCCTCTACTTCGGCGTGGATGGCCCGCCCGACGGCAACGATTCCAGCGAGGATGCAGTGGCGATCCTGGTCGGCCTCGGAGGCTCGGACAGACATTATTTCCGTGTGCGGAACGGCGGAAAGACCGCCGTGCTCATGGAATGCAGGCCCGACGACCCAGACTACGATCGTCACCTCGCGTATACGCGGTTCTTCGAGTCCCACTCCGTGCCGGTGCCCGGCCTCATCGCGGCGGATGATTCTGGACGGCGCGCCCTGTTTGAAGACCTGGGTGATACCAGCCTCTACTCCTACCTGAAGTTCCCGCACGATAACGACCATATAGAAGATATCTACCGCAGCGTGCTCGATATCCTGGTCAAGCTCCACGGACGGGTTACCCGTCACGTCCATGAATGCCCCCTCCTCCAGGCGCGGATCTTCGGCTATGATTATCTTCGATGGGAAACGGGTTACTTCCTTGAACGGTTCGTGTCAGAACTGAGGGGAGCAGCACTGAAGAATGGAGCGGCCCTGGATGAAGAGTTCAGCCGCCTTGCGCTGCAAGTGGATGCCTTCCCCAAGGGCGTGATCCACCGGGACTTCCAGAGCCAGAATATCATGATCACCACAGGCGGCATGCCGCGGGTCATCGATTTTCAGGGCGCACGGATGGCACCTGCCGCTTATGACGTCGCCTCCATCCTGTGGGACCCCTATTATCGCCTTGACGGGGCTCTGCGCGAGCGGCTGCTGGAATATTACCTCAGTGAAAGGGCAAAATATCCGGGAGAATTCAGCAGAAAGACCTTCTCGGACAGCCTCATCCCCTGCCGCCTGCAGCGCCACATGCAGGCACTCGGCGCCTACGGGTTCCTGTCCGTAATAAAAGGGAAAACCTATTTTCTCAAGCACGTGCCCGAAGCGCTCAGGATGCTCAAAGAAGAAACCGGGGCTGTAAAAAACGAATATACGGAACTGTACCGGCTCGTACGCGATTTTTGAGGGACCCCTACAGCACGCCCCTGACCTTCAGTGCCTTCTCGACTGCCGCGATCTGATCGTTATGCGCCTTGCATTCCTGTTCGTATTCAAGAGCCATGTTTTGAGCCTGCTCGGCGCCAATATGCACGGTGGTCTTGCCGAAGGTGAAATTGTGCATGTCTTTGATGTCGCAAAGGTTGTCCTTAAGGCGTTTGAGTTCTTTCTTGAGCTCGTCGACGGTCATGTTTTCATATTTTTTCGACATACAATCCCTCAACATTATGAAATTTCACCACAGAGATTGCAAGGCTGAAAAGCAAGAAACACCACGAGAACTATTGACGAATAGGAAATGCCGTCGCGAAAGCATCGTCTTATACGCTTAACAACGGTTTTCTCTGTGCCCTCTTCGGTGAAAAAGAATTTACTTCATATGTTCCAGATAGTCAAGGGCCTCCTGCCGGTTCCTGACAGCGCCCTCTGTTTGTCGCTCCTTCATCTCCTCCAGGATTTCCCGGAACCTGGGACCGGGTGCAAGCCCCATTCGGATCAAATCATCACCGGTCACGAGCGGCGCGGCTTCGGCTTTCAGGAATTTCGTATAATAGTATTCCAGCACTGCTGCCATGGGCCTTCGCGTGTCCATGAATTTTTCCTTCGGCATAATTTCGGAGGTCGCGCGGGCGTCAGCCTGCGCAAGAAGGAGGCTCTCCGGAAGCGCATCCCCCAGATCGCGGCAGTAGCGGTACATCGCATTTCTGCTCGGGCCTCCTGGGGTTGAAAGATTGAAAAGACGCATATGAAATTTGATAAGCCGGGAGACCAGTGCTTCGGTGTTTCGTGACAACCTGAGACGTCGGCACACGAATTGGCACTTCTCGGCGCCGAGGTTGTCGTGGCCGTGAAAGCGAATGTGGCCGTCCGCGTTGGTAAACGTATCGGGCTTTGCCATATCGTGCAGGAGACAAGCGAACCGAGACGCCGCTATCCGCGGTATTAGGGGTTCCAGGTGCTCCTCCAGATGGGTCCGCACCGAACCGGCATAGGCAGGGGAGAAATCGCTCAACTCATCGAGGACGGCATCGATATATCCCGCGGTCTTGAAGGAATGGGTCAGGACGTCGTGGACATGATACATGCCAGGCGCGAAGCCGCGGAGCGGTTCGAGCTCGGGCAGGATCACCGTAAGAAGACCGAGGGAATCGAGCAGCAGGAGATGTTTTACCGCCTGTTTTTCGGACAGGATCAGGAAGAGCTCGTCCCGCACCCGCTCCGGTGAAGGACCCGCAATGCGTTTGGAACGTCGCCGGATGTGCTCCGTCGTCGAATCCTCGATGGCGAAACCGAGGGTCGCGTAAAATCGGACAGCGCGGATGAGTCGAAGGGGATCATCATCCAGAACTTCCGGCCGGGTAACACGGATCAGCTTGTCGTGCACATCCCGTATCCCGTGAAAGGGATCGATAAGGGCGTCCATGGATCCATGGGCGATAAACTGCCGCAGGTCGAGCGCCATGGCATTGATGGTAAAATCCCTTCTTCCCAGGTCCGTCTGCATATCCGGCCCTTCGAAATTCGCAAAATCAAACTGTATGAACTCATGGTCATTCTGTTTCACAACACGTGAGATCTTTCGCGCTTCATCGAGAAAGAAAAAACTACCGCCGATCCTGTCGGCAAAAACGCGCGCGATCGCATCCGATCCGGCCGGCATCAGGATATCGATGTCCTTGACGTCATTCCGGCCAATGACGAGATCTCGTACCGAGCCGCCGACGAGATAGACATCCTGCGAAGACAGAGTAAGCAGCTGTGACAACCACATATGAGTAGACGGATTCATAGCGGGGATAAACTACACTATTCTATAATGAGGCTGAACAATAATACTTATCGCCAAATCGAAACTTTGATGCCGGCCATGCCGGGCTTCAGGGGAACAATTTGAATCCATGGCTTCACCGCTCCCGGCCTTCCGTGACTAAACCAGATCCTCCGTCATAGCGGCTCCGGCGTAGGATTTTTTTTCGGAGCTGCCTCGTTATTATTTTCCTCTTTTTTCTCTTTGTCCTTCCCCTCTCCCTTATCGTCGGCCTTCAACTTCCTTGACATCTCCCTGAGCCGTTTTTCCACCAGGAAATTGACCGTACCCTCGGGCCAGGCGCCGGCCTCATTGCGCTCGCCGGCCGGAATACTCGTGAGAAGCTCAAGCGCCTCGTTGACGGTCGAGACTGCGTAAACATGAAACTTGCCTTGCCGTGCGGCTTCGATCACTTCTTTTTTCAGCATCAGATTCTTGACGTTCAACCGCGGGATGATCACCCCCTGTTCGTCCGTAAGGCCACGGTTTTTACACACCCCGAAAAATCCTTCTATCTTTTCATTCACCCCGCCGATGGGTTGGATCTCTCCTTTCTGGTTGATCGACCCCGTGATGGCGAGATTCTGCTTGATCGGCACTTCGGCGATTCCAGAAATGAGCGCAATGAGTTCGGCCGCGGAGGCGCTGTCTCCCTCGATCTCGCCATAGCTCTGTTCAAAAGCGAGGGTCGCCGAAACAGAAAGGGTCCTGTCCTGGGCGTAGGTTCCGCCAAGGTAGCCCGAGAGAATGAGCGCCGCTTTATTGTAGATGCGGCCCGAAAGTTTTGCCTCGCGCTCGATATCGACGATGCCGGACTTGCCGAGATAGATCCGGCTGGTGATCCGCGATGGCTTGCCGAAAAAAAAATCTCCGATGCCGTATACCGACAGCCCGTTCACCTGGCCGACAACGGAGCCGGCTACATCGACCATGATCGTGCCATCCAGGTACATCTCCTGAATACGCTCGTCGATCAGATTCGAACGGTAGACTTTCTCTTCCAGCGCCTTGTCAACATGTTCGGCAACCACCGCCGCGCTCCCCGACTGCGTTGCCCAGTAGGACGCCTCGCGCAACAGATCCGAGAGGTCGCTGAATCGAAGCGAGAGCTTGTTCTGTCTCTCCGCGAGCCGCACCGCGTGGTCTACAACATCAGCCACCGCGGTCCGGTCAAAAGGAAGCAGACCATCATTCTTCACCATGTTGCCGATGAAGTTCGCGTAGCGCATTTTTTCATCGGTCGACGTTGCGGTCTGCGTGTCGAAATCGGATTTGACCTTGAAAATATCGCGGAAATCCTCGTCATAGTAATTCAACAGATAATAAAGCCACGGGCTTCCGAGCATGATAACTTTGAGCGAAACCGGTATGGGCTCGGGTTTGATGCCACCGCTGGTGAAACCGTAGAGCTCGGTCACGTCCTCGATCTTTACTTCATTCTTTTTGATGATCCTCTTGAGTGCGTCCCAGGAAAAGGGGTTTCGGAGGACATCAAGTGCATTCAAAATCAAATAGCCGCCGTTTGCCTTGAGCACCGAACCGGGTCGAATCATGGTGAAATTGGTATAGAAGGTGCCGAACCGTGCTTTCCGCTCGATGCGGCCCACCAGATTATTGTAGGTGGGGTTCACCTCCTCTATCACGGGCGCGCCTTTGGTTTCGGCGTTGTCCACAATGAGGTTCACTTTGTAGCGTTCCATGAAGCTTGTCCGGTCCATGCCCTCGATCGCGAAGGGCATTTCCTGGGTCTGGCCAAGGAATTCCCGCAGATTGCCGAGGATATCTTCTTCGACATCGGAAAGGTAATCAGGAATGCGTGGATTAATGCTGTATTTTTCCCTCAGTTCATCAAGCTGGTGGCCCATGGCGAAGTGGGCGATACTTCGGTTCAGTTCGTGAATTTTTTCATGAGCTTCCTTATCGAGCTGGCGAGCCTTGGCCAGAAAGTCTCGGATTTCGGCATCGACCTGTTTTTCATGTTCCTCCAGCTCGTGCTTTTGCTCCGGGGAAAGGTTTTCCAGCTCCTGCGGCTGTAGCGGCTTGCCTTTCCACAGAGGGACCTTGACGATCCCGGTCCGGGTGATCGACAGTTGGAACCCCAATTCGTGGGCGCGCTGCACCGCATCGGCAAAAAGGACTTCCTTCGCCTTTTCCACTTCTTCCGCAATATGCGACTTCCGCTCTTCGTAATCCTTGGACTCAAAGACCTTGGAAATTTCACCCTGCATGAACTCGATGAATTTTCCCACATCCTGCCGGAACTCACGGCCACTGCCGGCCGGGAGCTTGATGGCCAGAGGCCGGTCAGTATCCTTGAAGTTATTGACGCAGCACCAGTCGTCAGGCACCGGGCGGTCTAGCGAGATCCTTTTGACCAGGGACTTGACAATGCTGTTCCTGCCGGTGCCAGGGATTCCGGAAACGAATATGTTGTATCCGTGGTTTCGGATGGAAAGACCGAATTCGATTGCCTTCACCGCCCTCGCCTGGCCGATAATCTCTTCCTTCAGCGACAGCTCGGCAGTGGTCTGGAAGGCGAATTCCGCCGGATCGCACGCATGCCTGAGATCAGAAATGGAGACTTCTCGTTCCTTGATATCCATGTCTCCTCCTTTGCCTGTTGCCTATCTAGAGTGTATGTCCCGTCGGGCTCGTTGTCAAGAGAACTGACTGCAGTATCGCTGCGATTCCTAAACGTGAGGAGCGCATCCGTCCTTTCTGTTTGACATTCGAGTCGTATTGATGTATTTTCCAAACATTGTTCTCGGAGGCCTTAGCATGCCAACAAAATGCGCTACTCTCTTGCTCAGTTTAGTCTTCCTCTTTCTTGTTGCAATCGTACCAAAGCCTGCCGCTGCCGTTACCCGTGTTGTTACAACGAATACCGCTCTGTGCCCTTCTGACGCGGTCAACTTTCCCTGCTATACAAGTTTAACCGTAGCCATAACTAACGCTTTATCAGGCGATGCCATCGAGCTCTTTCCCGGCACGTATACCGGAAATTTCATAATCAATCAAAACATAACCTCAATTTATGGCAATGAAACGGCAACAACGTTTATCTCCGGAGGCGGGTCGGGAGCAGCACTGACTATTGAAAGCGTTACCGGCAACATTACCATTAAAAATCTTTCTTTTGTGAATGCCGCAACAGGGATCCTGGCGCAAAGCTCTCCGTCGGTAACGATAACCAACAATGTATTTGATGTAGGGCCCAGCAGTACAGCAATCCAGTTAACGTCATCACCGAATGCAGTCATAAATAATAATTCTTTCTACCAAAGTTCAAACGGCATCGTCTCTGATTCACCAACGGTAAACATTGTAAATGATATATTTTCAACGCAGCTCGCTACAGCCATTAGCTCGAATGTAGCCATAACAGAAATTTTAAATAACCTTTTTTTTAACTGCAACAGTATCGGTCCTACGACAATTTCATTCGATCCCAGCGATACGGTGAATTATAAGGGAAATCTGGAGTCCGAGGACCCCCTCTTTGTCAATGTTGCCTCGGCCGACGTGACACAAAGAGACTTTCATTTGCAGGCAGGGTCCCCTTGTATTAACACGGGAAATACGTCAGGGGGGACGAACTCCGTCGACGGCACACCTGGCACGCCCCCGGATATGGGCGTCTACGGAGGGTCGGGCGCGGATACAATTCCGTTTCAGGTACAGGGTGTCAGCGCGGTGACCGCGGGAACGACAATCGACCTGAGCTGGACCGCGAATAATGCTTATACGGTCGCAGGCTACCGGGTTTATTATGGAAGCTCTTCGCGGGTATACGATGGGACAGGGGCAACAGAAGGCCCTTCTCCCGTAACAGTGCCGACGGGCACTGCCGCTACAACATTTACATTGAGCGGTCTGTCTTCCGCCGTCACTCCCTCTACACCAACTCTGCTTTCCACTGCTCCTGTGAATGGAGGTCTCGTCCTTACCTGGACCGCCGCTTCAGGAGCCACAGGATACAACGTATACTACGGACTGACCTCAACGCCCACTGCCTCCGTCTCGGCCGGCCCTGTGACGAGCTACACGCTATCAGGACTCGTGAACGACCAAACCTATTATGTCTACGTGACCGCCGTATCTCAGTCAATCTTCTATCTTGCCGTCACGGCAATTGACAATGCGGGATCAGCTTCCTATTCTCCCGGTGTTGCCCACGAAAGCGACTATTCGGCGGAAGTTACCGGCGGAAGCGGAGCGGTAATGGAGAGTCCTTTATCGAACGCATTACACGATTTTCCCGAAGCTCTCGTTGCCTATCCGAATCTTCCGGACACAAGCAGCGGATGTTTCATAGCTACGGCCGCCTACGGTTATTACTCTGCTCCGCAGGTGCAGGCATTGCGCAATTTCCGAGACCGGTTCCTGCTGACCAATGAGTTTGGAAATGCCTTCGTCAGCTGGTATTATGCGAACGGCCCTGCCGCTGCTGCCTGGTTGAATGAACACCCGCAATACAAGCCACTGGTTCGTGCTGCGCTTCTGCCGGCAATCGGCATGGCGCTCTTCATGACGCAGACCTCGCGGGCGCTGAAGATCGTCCTGATAATGTTCTTGCTGTGCATCATTATATACACATTGTATCGGCAGCGATTATCTCGATCGGGAGGGCTCCGTTGAAAAAGCTTATTCTTTTTTTGCTCTTCGCTGTCATCCCCCTCCTGGCACATGCCCAGGAGGCCGAGGAGTCGGCCCCAGCGAGTCCCTCCTGGTCATTCGAGATGAAGGGTGGATATTTTACACCGGCCCTGCCAAACTGGGAACAGTACTACGGCAAACGGGATATGCCTGAATACTCGATGTCTCTGGCATACAAGATCATCAGACAGCTCGACGTAGGCATCGAAGGTGAATATCTTACGAGCCATGGCAGTGCATATGCGCCGCTCCACGGAACGTTGGCGGGATCAGTGACTTACGATGTTTATCCCGTTAATGTCTTCCTTCTGTTTCGCGGAGTCATGAGCGAGCAGCAATGGATCGTACCCTATGTGGGGGGCGGTTACACGAAAATGTTCTACGATGAAACAATCGAGAACCAGGGTTCGGTCAAAGGCTCCGCCAACGGATATCATTTTCGGGGAGGTCTTCAGTTTCTCCTGGACGCCCTTGACCCCGAGGCAGCAAACGACATGTACACAGATAATGGCGTATTCCACACCTATCTCTTTGTCGAGGCGGAGTACATCCATGCTGTCGCGGCGTCCACGAATCTCGGCGGCACAGGATACATGGCGGGTTTGCTGTTTGAATTTTAAATCTGTAGGTTTCAAAACGCATTTCCCGGAGGTTTCATTGCAGGTTGTATTGGCCGTTTGTCCACGAATGCAGGCGCAGGCGTTACCTGATCTGCCCCCCCCTCTGAAGGCTCCATCAGCTGCTCTATTCCTTTGATCAGATCCAGTTTATTTTCCAGCCCCTGCCGGAGGGGTGTCTTCAGGCGTTCACATCCGTTACCGAAACTTTACCGACGGAAGTCATTGTTTGATACTCAAGTTCTTTAGGAGTCGCGACCATCACCGCTCATTATAGATGGCAAAGCGGTAAACATTTGTCTACTTAATTATCAAAAACAATACTTTTTTTGCTGCGTTGCAACCAGCGCCTTCTATCCCCGCCCTGAAGAGACGGGGTTTTACGGCGCAGAATGATAAGAACACATTGTCAAGCTTTAGCCGCTGAAGCAGAAGGGCGGCGTTCGTTCCCCCGCACGCCGGTCCCTGTCGATTTCCTGATAATAATCGCAATCCCGCCCCCGGTACTGCAAAACGGATACTCCTTACCAGCAAAAAACCTTATCGTGCGCGAATACATCGGCCACCAGTTTGTTGTAGGATATGCCGCCCTTATAAAGCTCTATCATTGTTACCTGGTTGCCCGATGCCTGGAGCTCAATAATTTTTTTCGTGCTAGCATCCGGAGCTTTTTTTAATATGTGCAGGATTTTCACAGTGCTCTCCTTCCGTCGCTTAGTAAGGCACCACGATATCGTACTCTAGGAGCTTCTTTGCCATTTCCTCGAGCGTGATCGTCGTGAAGCCATTTTCAGAATTGTTGGAATAAACCTTCAACTCCAGATCGCTGACCAGCTCAAGCGGCTGGGCAACTTCGGGGTTTTCCTTTTCAAGTTTGCGGTCAAGGATAAAGACTTCGATCGTATCATCGGCCAACGTCAGGCCGCCCGCGACACGCAGCGCTTCGCCCTGCCGGTCCCTTACAATAACTGCGATTTTTTTTGTATCTCCCATGGAATGCCTCTCCTCGTGTTCGGGTTGTTAAAACACCAGTATGCGGTTGCTGTCATGCAGCATGCCCGCGTTATTGTACTGGCTGCCGTACGATATACCGTCGGTTTTTTCATGCATCCCGATTTGCTCGCAGCTGTGGTCGCAGCAGGATATTTCGACACCGTCCACCTTCAGCAAATCGAGAAATTTGACGTCCCGGGTGAAGCGCACGCCTTCGTCGGTCATGAATATCATGACGGACTTGCCTGCTGCGCGTGCCGCCTTCACAACACCGGCGATATGGTCAAGATTCTCATACTTCGTTATCATTATGCCCAGCATTTCAGTTGCCATGGTTTCACCTCCCTTCGTCATAAGTCATAATAATAGACCTGTCCCGCCTGAAAACGGAGAATCCAATATACCATCTTTATACCATCTTCCCGAATTCTAACAAGTGTTTTATTTTACTTCGGGGACAAAAAAACCGGGTAGGAAAACCCACCCGGTCTGGCGATATATCGTTTATACGTCCAGAGCTCTCATCGGCCTGATGAGCACGAAATAGACCATGGTCCAGTTCCCCAGGATGATGAAGATGGTGGCAACCCAGCTCGATACGGCGAGGGTGGACACGCCCGTCAGGCTGTGACCAATGTTGCAGCCCCCTCCCATCTGCGCACCAATCCCCATGATAAACCCGCCCAGAAGCACCTTGAAGAGCTCGTCCGCTGGCGGTACCTTCAGCTTCACTTCTTTTAGGAGCTTGCCGCTGATGAACGCGCCGAGTGGCACGGCTAAAACGTAGAGCGAGCTCCACGAAAAAATCATGCCGAAGATGCTCCGGGATTCGACCGGGTTAACTGCGGCCGGATTGTTCTGATAGTTCCCGAAAAACACGGCCAGGAAGAACTCCCTGAGCGGCCCGGTGAATGAAAGGCCGCGGGCCTTGCCGCCATAATACTCCGAGGCCCACCACGCTGCCACGGCAATGAGACCGGCCAGGAGTCCAGCCAGCGACCACGAATATCCCTTCCTCGCCTTGACGAAGGGCTTGCTGCCCTTGAATGTGGCCACCAGCAACACCGCGGAAACCACGGTGATGACGATCCACTTATTAACGCCAATAATATTGTACAGGGTCGGGATCGTATCCTCACCCTTCCAAACAATGCGTTCAGGTGCGATCGTCCAATCGTAAACCGGTTTCAGGAAGCCGAATTTGGTCATCGCAATGCCGAAGAAAAACCCGAACACGGCGAAGACATACGCCAGGTTTCCTTCGCCCACGCGGTACAGGATGCCGCTTCCGCACCCCCCGGCGAGAACGATGCCCATGCCAAAGATATACCCTCCGATAATGTTAGCCCAGGGCACGAAGGCCTGTCGGTAGAGCGTGCCAGCGACGAAGGCGCCTTCTTGAAAATGGCCCAGCCAGTGCATGTCCTCAAGCAGATTCGCACCGATCATGGTGACCACGACGGCGAGAAGGTATGCCCGGAACATGGTGTAGTCCTCGAAGAGCACTTCCCGGAACGCGGAATTGACACAGAAGCGGCCGCGCTGCAAAACGAAACCGAATGCTCCGCCAACGAGTAGACCGGTCACAGTAAATGCCAATGTAGAAACCATTTTTCCCCCCTTGGATTTTTACCCCTTCTGTTCCTTCGACATCGTGGCTCGCAGCCTCTACCCCGGAGTTATGACTTCTTGATAAAGAGTTCCCAGTATCCCTTGTCATCGAGCTTTACTGCTTCAAAACTATAACCCTGCTTTTCCGCATAACGTGGAATGCTGTCCTCTGCCGATGCCGGCGCATCACACAGGATCTTAAGCGTCTGGCCGCTTGCAAGCTTCTCGAGCGCCTTCTTGGTGAGGAGCAACGGATAGGGACACACCCTCCCGAGAGTATCCAACGTTTGATCTGGTGTTGCTGTTTTGACTGACATGGTATTCCTCCTTAAGTTGGTTCATGAATTCGAGCCGCTCATGGTAAGCAGCTCGTTAACAAACATCCTGGCGACAACAGATTTTTTTAAATCATTTGAGACGTTTTGCTCCGGTGCATCACCCCCTCAGGGACCGTTTCAATCGTCACGAAACGAACGCATGATGAGCCCGAGTACTTTCAAAACGACAGGTCAATAACTTATCAAAAACACCGTATCCTGTCAATACTCGTTTTCATGATTTCACACATTAGCAACAACGCAATCAAGTATTTGCTAAAGTTATAGCGACCGGCAATTTCCTTATAGCAATTCCAGAACCGTCAGAAATATAACCGCGGCCAGAAGGGTGAAGCCAACCGCGATTGCAGCTTTTCGCTTCTTGAGCGCTGTTTCCGCCCCGCCGTCCAGAAACGGGGCGAGAAGCAGAACACTGAAGGCAAGCCCGGGAAGCAGCACCGCGCCTACGAATGTCCATCTGCCGGGGAAATACTTCGTTAGTTGATAGAGGAAGAGGAAATACCACTCAGGACGCGGGTTGTACTGCGCCAAAAAATCGATCTCCCTTCCGACAGCCGGAGGGAACAGGACTGCAAAGATCAGAACAACCTCGATGGCAAACAGCGACACCAGGGAAATTTCGAAGAAATAGTAGGGGAAAAATTTATTTTCCTGATTCGTAGGCATAAATTGATCCTCGAAAAGTTTTTGCCGTGATAGGGTTTCACCCTGTCGAGTGCCTACCGTCTACAACTCTACATCCCCCCTGAGATCCCGATCCTTCTTAATATATGGAAGTGCACCCAAAGAAAAAGCGCAGTGAAAAGCGGGAACCACAGGATGTGCAAACTGTAAAAGCGGAGCAGCGTTTGGCCCGAAACTTCAGTGCCTCCCCGGACGAATGCCGCAAGAAGAGGACCGATGAACGGTACCGACCTAAGCATATTCGTTCCGATGACGGTGGCCCAATATGCCTTCTGGTCCCAGGGTAGCAGGTAGCCTGTAAACCCGAAGGCGAGAATGAGAACAAACAGCAAGGCACCAGCTATCCAGTTCAGTTCCCGCGGGTTTTTGTAAGATCCGGTAAGGAAAACCCTGAGCATATGGAGCAGGATCATCATGACCATGAAGTTCGCGGCCCAATGATGGGTCGCACGGAGCAGCCGTCCCAGCGGCACGACTTGATGCAGACGTTGGATGCTGTGGTACGCCTCTGCTTCCGACGGCGTGTAATGCACTGAGAGAAGCAGCCCTGTCAGCACTTGCACAAGAAACAGCGTGAAGGTTATTCCGCCAAAGCAGTAAAAATAGTTTATCCATCCAGGCACCGGTTTGTCCATTACTTTCCGGTGCCTGGTGGTGAAACCCAGTCGTGTATTGAGATAATCAAAAACTCGCATAGGTTGATGATGGTAATTGCAAAAAGGAGGAACAATCACGCTCCCCAACTTGGTTATTGATACGTGCGGTTACCATGAGATCCCCTGGACCTACCATACTGCATCCTCCCCGGGGAGGATGTCGGTCTTGATTAAACTTTCACTCCAACCAGGATCATGCCGTCCTGACTCCGGGCCGGGAGCTTCGTCAGAGGCGCGGGCGGCGGCCCGGCAATATTTTTGCCGGCCAGATCATATCTTCCCCCGTGGCATGGGCAGACGAACTCCCGCTTGTCCTTGTGGTAGTTGACGAGACATCCGAGGTGAGAACAGGTGGCGGAGAAGACTGTGATGCCACCGGCATTTGATACGATGAATACCCGGGATTTTCTTTCCTTTCCCGAGACCGTGAAGAGCAGCTCCGCTTTTTTCACACCGATGCGCGGGATGTCGTCTTCGGCGATAAGCGGGAAGTAAACCAGTTCCTTCCTGCGGTCCTCCGCCGGGGTTAACACCTTGACGCCGGGTATCAGAAAGCCAAGCCCGATGAGCGCAAGCAAGCCGTAGAAAGACTTTTTGATGAATTCCCTACGGCTTGTTCCCATGAGTTTTTATACTACGATAGAGAGAGCGTGTCAACACCGAAACAGGAGGGGATGGTTCCGCGGCACGGACCGCGGAAGCGAAGTCGGATTCTCGAGATTGCAGAACAAAAAAACAGGACGTGTTTGCACTGTGTGGGAAGACCGGGGTAACCTTCCCGCTAATCCCGCATGATCTTCGGGGTGATGAATATCATGAGTTCATCCTCGGTGTTGGACGTGGTGTCCCTCTTGAAGAGCCATCCAATGAGCGGGATCTTTGAAAGGAACGGCACCGCCGATTCGGACTTCGACTCGTTCTTGGTGATTATCCCCCCGAGCACCACGGTCTCTCCATCATTTACGACGAGCTCCGTGTCGGCATTTTCCGTGTTGATTGTGGGGATATTGTTCACCTGCTGTGAAAAATCAGGCTCGGACTTTTCTAGCTTTATTGCCAAGGTGATCCGGTTGTCCTTGCCAATGGTTGGCGTTGCCGAAAGCGACAGGTTTGCATTTATCGTCTGGACCTGCAAGCTCGTGCCCTGCGTGGTCGTAGTCAGTACCTGTAATGGAATTTCAATGCCGCTCGATATTTTTGCCTCATGATTGTTCGCCGTTATTACCCGGGGGTTCGAAAGTATCCTGCCGTTTCCCGTCGTCTGCATGGCGGAAAGCTGGAGATCGAGAGCATTTCCACCGAGTCTCCCGAATGAAATTCCGAGTGCTCCTCCCGCTCCGCTTCCGACCGCAGCAGGCAGGTTCACGGCATAAGCATTGCCGCTGATTCCCACGTCGCCGAGCAGGGGGAAAAGAGTTGTAGTGCCGACAGCCGGAATCGTCGAACTGCCCGCCACTCCGCTACTAGATACGCCCGTGGTCCCGCCGGTTATGACCGTGGATCCATTGCCGCTGGTACCGGCATACCGGCCACCCCACTGAATGCCCAGGTCTTTCGCATAATTGGTCGACACTTCGATGATTTTCGCCTCAATCAACACCTGCGGCATTTTTATGTCAAGATCCTTGAGCAGGCGGGCCATCTGGTCGATATTGAGGGAAAGGTCCTTGACCACAACGGCATTAGTCCTGTTGTCAATGAAGACCTTGGCTTTTTCACTTTTAATTTTTTCAATGATAGGCAAAATATCCTTGCTGCTGGCGTTCCCGAGGGGGAAGACCCTCGTTTCCATGTCGATGTCACGTGCCTCCGCAAGCGATACGACGCGAATCATATTGGCGTCCCGCACGTAGGTAAGCCCCTTGGTCTTGAGGATCGATTCGAGGGCCGCCCACAAATCCACGTTCTTCAGGCTCATCGTGACATGTCCCGTGACGGTATCGCTTATGATGATATTCAGGTTGGCGGTTTGCCCCAGGGCGCGCAGCACATCCTTGATGTCCGCGTCCCGAAACTCCATGGAGAACTGCGGATTCTCCCCCGTGACCTGAATCGTTTCGGTCCGCGCGGTACCGGGTGCCATAAGCAAGATGAACATCAGCACGAGAGCCCGACCATTACGTGATGTGGGGATTGAAGCCATAGCGCCTACCTCCTACTTCTGCATGGAAAAGTTTTCTAGAATGACCTCGGTCGTGTTTCCAGTGCTGTCCATGAGCACGATGCTGTTGGACCGGATTTGCGCCAGCTTTTGATCTCCGACCTTGTCGCCTTCCCTGATGGTTTCGCCGTCAAGGATGGCGATGCGGTTATCTTCGCCATAAATAATGCCAGTGAGTTTTTTTCCCTGGCTGCCCGGGTTCTGCTGAGCTACAGCGGCTCCAGCGAAGGGTCGGGCAAAAGGATCTCTTCCCCAGCCATTACTCAGCTGCGAATTAATCGTACCTGTCGCAGCAGAACGTGGTCCATCGGAAAAAAAGGGATCGCGGTCCTGATCGGCTTCTTGCGCCCGTGCAAGGTTTGAAACGGCCGCTGACAGGATTATCATGCTTATTATGAAGAGTATCGTCTTGTTCATCATTCTAATCCGGACAAACCAAAGGAACTTATGCTCATCGAGAACTCAGAGGAAACCGTAAAAGAGCAAAAAGAATTTAAAATAAATTCTTTATCTTTTCCCTGTGTTCTCGGTGTACTGTGCCAATCTTATCCTTCCTTTTCGAGAAGGATGAGATTCCTTCATTCCCGATCTGGATCCCTCCCCCCATGCGACAATCACTTCGCCAGATAGGTGACCGCCTCAAGCTGCGTTGCGCATGCTGATGAAGAATCTGGACAGGCCTCGACCCGGATTTTTCTTATATTCACCAGTCGGGACTGGTTTTCCAGGTGTTTGAAATACTCAGCCAGCTGTCGGTACCGGCCCTTGAGATCGAGATTCAGAGAAACTTCCTTGTGAGTCTCCTTATCGATCTCTTGGGACGGATGCACGGAAAGGATGCTGACCCCGTCCTTCCGCGCCTCGGCGGACACGTCTTCCAGAACCAGGATGACGCCTTTTTGATCTACCAGCTGCCATCCCTTAGCGCCAGCCTTGATGTCCGCTGCCCGTGCATTCAGATCGGCTATCTGGAGGCCGAGTTCGGGAATTGCTTTCTCAGCATTGTCGAGGTCCGATTGCACCATTGCGATCTTTTTCTCCAGGGCGGCATAGGGGAACCGATACACCAGACCCGCGAGGATCGACAGCATAACGAGCAGCATGAGAAAACGCTCACGCTTGGTGTATGTACGCCCGGACAGTGCCGCGATAAGACCTTTCTCTGCCATTAGAGGGCCCCCTGTGATTTTTTCACGCCGCAATGGATCTCGAATTCGATCACATCATGGCCCTGCACCGTTGCCTTCTGCGCGAAGAGGAGTTCGGGCTTTTCAAAATACCCCGACCGCTCCATGCCCAACATGAAATCCGAGACCAGCCGGTAATCGAGTGCTCCGCCCCTGATCCTGACTTCCGCGTTGCCGGCCGCACTGCCCTCGAGGCTGTCGAACCAAACCCCCCGGGGTATGATATGGGAAAACTGCTGAAAGACCTGGGACCACAGCACCCGTTCTTTCAGGAGACTTTGGACCAGAGCCGTTTTATTGAGATTATCGCCCGGCGCGGAGGTCAATCCGAGTTCTTTGCGGAGGGTAGCCAGTTCCAGCTCGAGATGCTGCTGCTGGAGCGAACGCGAGTTGAGGCCGGCTTGCAAGCGCCGCAGCTGCGTGGCCTTCAATCCGAAGAGACCGATCCAGACGAGCAGAAAAAGCGCGGCGCAGACAGTCCATGCACTTATAGGTTGAACCGACTGCTTCTCCTTCCGCGGAAGAAGATTGATGTACTCTTTCGCCGTTTTCATAAAAGGTCTTTTGTACCTGGTGTCACGCGCTGAATCTGCGCTGTTGACTCCTGCATTGTCTATGCTTTTCTCAATGCCAGGCCCACGGCGGTTGAAAAACACGGCGCAAGGGAACGATACCCCTCTGCCGTCGAATCACCGGGGGCCAGCACTCCGAAAGGATCAAAAAGTTCCACGGGAAGCTCGAGGGCTCGGGAAAAATATTCAGGCAGTCCTTTCATCAGGCCGGCACCTCCCGTCAGGACCACATGGTCTACTCCTTTTTCACGGAATGTTGTCTTGTAGTATTCAACGGAGCGTCGAATCTCCATCAGGAAGGCATCAAGCCGGCCGGCAACCGCCGAAGCGGCCTTATCCTCATCCGACGGCGTCATTACGTTCATAGTGCGTTTGATCGCTTCCGCGTCCTGAATACCGATGTTCAGGAAGTCCGCGATAAGACGGGTGATATCGGCCCCTCCGGTCTCGAGACAGCGGCTGAACCGGAGGATGCCGCCCTTGAAGATATTGATTTCCATTTTCCCGGCACCGATATCTACAACGAGCGTATCAGTGGAAACCTGTTCGCCGCCGGAAAAGAGAACATTGCGCAGCGCCAGAACATTGACGTCCACGGCTGTCACGTTTATCCCGGCCTCGTCGAAGGGGACAAGATGCTCCTTGATCCGACTCTCCTCGGCCGCCACCATCATAATCTCGTATTTGTCGACCACTCCCTCGCGCTTTTCTCCTGTGATCAGATATTCCACGAATGCGGCGTCAAGCGAATAGGAGATGTGTCGCTTCGCTTCCCACCGGACTGCTTCGTTCAGCTCCGTGAGCGGCATTTTGGGGAGGGAAAGCGAGCGGATCGTAAGATCCTTGCCCGCCATCTGCGTAATGATATTTCTGCCGCCGATCTTCTTTTCCGAGCGTAATTGCCGCAGGTCGGGGGCGACGGGCACTCCCGTGGCCGTGGGAGAAAATTCAACAATTGCCGCGGCAGTCAATTTCGGCTGAAGACCGTGCCTGATGCGCGCGACTTTGATGCCGCCGGCTCCGATGTCGATCCCCGTTATGTCTCTCGAACCGAATATCCCCATAATTAAAATCAGCGCTCAGACCACCGGAAATCCTGATACCTTCCGACGAACTCACGACTATTGTATCCCGACTACGGCCGCTCCAATCACCGCGTCAGATTCGTTTTTTTACGAAAAATGACACAGATTAGATAACCATGAATTGCGCCTGCTGTCAAGAAAAAAGCTGTTTTTTCACCAAATTTCAGTCACCCTTCCCTGACCCTCCATGCATGAGGGCATAAACCCCGCGCCAACGGAAATGTTATTGTATCACCTCATGCCATATCGCCGTGCCAACAGCATTCGGACCGCTTGGGCTGGAATCGTATGGATTAACGGTCACTGTCGTCGGAATGACCTGAATCACCGGTGTCGGCGTTGAATCGTCGGTTATGGTGACGTTGAAGATATAGGACCCCGCTGAAGCCGGCGTTTGCGAGAAGACGAGGGAGCAGGTTCCCGTGTTGTACACAGACGGTTGCGGGGGGATCCTGTCCACCGCGCTCGGCGAAGTGAAAGTTGCTCCGCTAACGTTCCACTCGACGGCATTTCCCAGAGTATCATTGACAATTGCATAGGTATCAGAGCTCAACGTCCAGCCCGCGGGAACAGCTATGCTGATCTGGTTAATGTTCGAACAACCATCATTCGTAACGGTCCAGATGATTTCGTCATTCGTGCTGCCGGCAACTCCCGATCCGACACCCACAACATATCCATTGATAGTCTGCGCATTGGACGTTACGGTTGCCGTCTGAAGGGGTCCATTAGCTGTGGCATATCCCTGCACCGCATAACTGGCATTCGGATTACCCGTTATCGGAGCGGTCCAGGTAAAGGTTCCATTGCCGTTGTTCGCAATACTCGCAATAGAGGAGGGAGTTGGGCCCGAGAATATTCCGATTGTTGCACCGGAAACCACAGGGGTCAAAGCTGAAGGCGCTACATTGGTAACCGTTGTTCCTGTTGTGTTTGTAACTGTCATGACAAAGGTCGCCGTGGACCCGGGGAAGAGGCAGGCGGGATTGTTCGTAATGGCGGCAGTTAATGCGCAGCTAAGACCGGATGCGACACTTACCGCAGAAGATGTAATGGAATTTGATGTCCTGGACGTGCCTGAAACCGATATGCAGCTCGCACCCGTGCTCGCGCAGCCGGTGAATTGGACGGTGTTCCCGACGTTACCGGTGAGGGTGTAGACCCAGACCATGGTTCCCGTGGCTCCGGTTGCCAGGGTCAGGTTTGCAGGGTTGGATGCCGTGACGACCAGTGCTCCGCCAGTATAGCTCGGCGCGGGCGGCTTGAGGACTGAGGCTATGTTGGACACAGTGGTATTCGTTTTATTCGTCACCGTCATGGTCAGGTTAAACTGACAACCTGTCCCGACGCTGAGCGACGAGGGCACGAGGGTCATGGACAATGCTTTCCAGGTCCAGGAACCCTGGTTGCTCAACGTTGTGTTCTGTGTTCTCGTGCCGACCAGGAATGATCCGACAACACTGCTTAAGTCATCACTCCTATCTGTTGTCAGAGTGGCGTTGTTGATAATATTGAACTTGAATGTTTCCGACCCTCCTGGCGTAATATAGTCGCTGGTCGCGCTCGCCGAGCACGTGATCCTCCGGTAATTTCCTCCTGTTGCCCTACTCTGGATACACGTCCAGCCCACAAGCGTTATTGTTTGGGGCGGGAAATAGGTATAAGTGCCGGAAACATTGAACTGCACCTTCGTCATCGTTTCACCAGCATTGCTGGTATTGTTGATGGTGATCGACATCGGCGTAGACGTGCCCATCGTGAACAGCGCCGGTGACGTCACCTGGGTCACGGTAAAGGAACGCGTGGCCTCGGCGGTCGAATGCCAGAAGCAGAACACAGCGCTGGTGAAAAGCATTAGAATGATTTTTTTTCGCGGGAAATTCATGCCCTCCGTCCGTTATCGTTGAACGGTATTCTTTACCGTTCTAAGCACGCCCCCGACCGTGCCCGTCGATACGACTTCAGCCTGATTGTTCGGGGCAGAGCCGAGGTCGAGCAGGGGTGTTACGGGAGCGTTAACCCCGGCTGCCGCACTCGATGTTGCGTTCGCGCAGCGCTGGATGCCGGTCAGGATCATATTCGTTCCCGAAGCGGTCACGCCGGTGTAATTGATCTCTTCCCCTAGGATGCTGATGGTACCGGCGCTCAGAAATTTGGTGTTCGAGGTAATGGTTATGGATGCTATTGAGTTGCAGTTTGAGGCCAATGCGCTCTGCAATTGTGACACGGGATACACATTGCTCCCCCGCTGGTGGGTGCCGGCTGCAGTCGCCACCGAACCAATGGTACGGCCCCGCGTCAGGCCCGTAAATTGGTAAGGGAAAGAGTTCGTCACCCCTGTGTACTGCACAAACTCGGCGCCGGAGGCGACGTCGTCCTCGATCTGCAGATAGCCGGATGCAGGAAACCGGTTGGTACTGTAAACGTTCGCCGTAGCGCTGGTGGGAGTGAGTAGCGTGCGGAGCATGGTTGCCGGTATTTTCGAAATCGACGTCACCGACCCCGCACCCAGGGCCTGGGTAGTCGTATCAACAGGGTCGGGGCTTCGGTACCATTCGACATTTTGCGCAAGTATCAGCTCTTCGTACTGCACACCTCCTTCAGCTACGGAGAGCGCTTGTGTCGATTGCAGATCGCCGACCGCCGTCAAGCTGCCGGTGCTTACTAGCGACGCCAGCATCAATCCCATGAACGCCAGAATCACTATGATGAACAGGGCAGCGATAATCGATACTCCCCTCAGATGCGCGACAGTGTTTCGCGTTCCACGCTCCGTATTTGTCATCAGAAATTCCTCGGATGCACTCTGCTCTGCATCACGAGCTTGTCAGAACCCTGCTGCGAAGTCATGGAAATATTGATAAACCATACATTCGCCGTTGTCGCGGCAGTCACGCCGTCCTGCTGAAGATAGGTGAATGAGAGAGCCGTAATACCCGTTGCAAGCGTATCATAGCTGGTTCCATTCCATCGGGAAAGCGTTGGCGAGGTCCAGCTGAACCCTGTCGGCGCGTTATTCACATCGATAAACTGCAGGCTGGTTGCCGTCATCGTCGTGATGTCCGGTCCCTGGTCCTGGATCAGCCGGATTTCCCGTTCCATGCGTTCCATGGCCAGCCTTGCCTGGTAGTGCAGGTTATCGAGCTGAGACCCGGTAGAATACCCCGTTACCCCCTGCATGATGATCATAGCGGCAATCCCGCTGATAATGCTGACCAGGACGATCGTTATGACTATCTCGATGAGGGTAAAGCCCGCTGTGCAATGATTCTTGTCACTTCGAATGGTCCGCACGTTCGTCGCTCCCGATGCCGGCGCCTTCGTTTAATAGTTCGATACGATCGTATCCAGGCTGACGCTCCCGATTTCAGCCTGCCGAATTGTTACGGTTATATGTTTATAATTCGTAATCGAGCCGCAGGCCGATGTGCTGTTCAGGTTCCCCGCTGATACGAAACAGATGGTACGGCTGCAGGTGAACCCCAGCCCCGCAGGCATCGTCGTTGCGCACGCGGCCCCGATCCCGCCGAATCCCATTGCAGCTTTTTCTCCCTGAACCTGGTCGATCTCGCCCTGCGCCAACTGGATCGCCTGGTTCAGTACGAGGGGATTGGCGCTGCTTTTCATGCTCGTTGAAAAAACCGAGAGCACCCCTACTGCAGCTATTGACAAAATGACCAGGGTAATGATCACTTCGATAAGCGAGAAGCCGCCTTGGCTTACCGCGCTCTTGATAAGCCGCGTGCTGTTGTTCCGTAAGCCGTCCCCTGTCCGCTTCATGTCAATTCACCGCGCCGGTTGTCTCCGTTATCGTTATTACGGATCCTCCGGGAGACACGGTCAGAACCGCTCCGCCGCCGGTCGGCGCGCCGAGTGAATCGAATTCGATATAGCCACCCGCGGGCGTGCTGACCGTGATTCCCGCATACTGGCCCGCGTTTAATGCCACGCTGAGATTACTGCCTCCCGCAGGATTAATCGCCACTTCTCCCGCTTCCCCCCATATCCCGTTACCATTCGCGTCGTTCACAACGGCATAGCCCGGGTTGGGTGAAGGAGCGGTATTGATATACACCCGGTACCTCATGGTCTGCGTCATAGCTAGTGCCTGCGCGTACCGGATGTCCGACCGAAATTTATCAGCGAATACCGATGCGTTTGTTGAAGTGATGCCCCCGAGTTTCGGCGCGGCGAATGCCGCGATAATCCCGATGAGCACGAGGACCATGACAAGTTCTATGAGCGTAAAACCTTTTGAGTTCATACGTTCGTCCGGGATGGGCACTAAATGTGGCAGTCCTTCGAGACGCTGTAAAACCCCAACCGCCACAGACCCGGCGTACGGATCCCGGTGGTGTGCCAGGCCTGGATAAGACTATCCCGTTTTCACTTCCATAAGACGGCTTTGTACTTATTAAGCAGTTTAAACTATTCGCAATTTATAAACTGACCGCAATTAAAAACAGCGACTCAATCATGGTGCTCCCTGGAGAGCCTGACGGTTAATCTCTATCCCGAAAAAAAACAGGCCGCCCCTCGACACCGGGACGGCCTCTCTTTCAGCATCTGCGGCGTTCCATTAGAAGCCGCTTTTCGTAATGACTGCGGGCGCGGTCGTGGTCTCGGCGGAACTAATAGTGATCACGTAAGTCGGGTAATTGGTGTTTGTGAGTGTCATTGCGCCAACGGTCCAGCCATTAGGTGTCGTTGTCATGGCGCTTACCAGCTGGGTGGCAGTCGTTATGAAGTTGGATGTGTTGTTGACGCGGTTGTTCGCATAATTGATCGCCGCAGCCGATTGCACCGCGCCGAAAATGCCGTTGGCCGACGCTACATTGGCCTGTGTCGAGAGATCAACGTATTTCGGGATCGCCACTGCCGCCAGGATTCCGAGAATCACGATCACCATAACCAGTTCGATCAGGGTAAAACCTTTTTGGGACTTTCTCATTCTTGTTTCCTCCTTTGTAATTATTAGAGCCAATTTTGTCATTGATGTTGTTCCAGTGATATCACCACGTCTCATAACCTTTCGATGTGGACCTCACCTCACCTTGATGGCTGTCATAATGAAATGGATTCCCGAACGCATCCAGCTTGCGACCCTCGACATCCACGGCATTCTTCAAGAGATACTGATCCGCAAAGAACGAACCACTTGCGGGGGCCGATCCGATCCGGGCGGGAAGCATAACTTTTTTTTCCATCATTTCTTTGAGGCTTTCAGGATTGCGGCCATTCAGCATTTTAAAAAGTGTTATGCTTTGGCGAATGTTTGAAAGCTCAGACTTGAGCGCCACCTCTTGGGCAGCATGCGCAACCTGCTGATATTTCGGGATCACAAACCCGATTAATATTCCGATAAGGCAAAGGGTTACGATAGTGTCAAGTATCGTTAATCCTTTTTGACACCTGAAACGGAATGCCACGGCCCTGCCTCCGATAAAACCAGCTCGAATTTATCAAAATGCGGGCGTTGAGTCAACAAAAAAATTAATTTAAATAATGACATATCTAAAAAATCAGCTAATACAAAATAAAATCCTGCACCAAATACTTAGATTAATTCTTGCAAAATCTTTACCAATTAGGAATACTAATTAGAAAATGAAGAAAGGGTGAAACTATTTATATAGTTACGCGCATTAATGTGTATTCTGTCAAGTAATAGAGAGAGAGATTACGCTCACTTGATTGCCATTTTTTTGACATTCATACTGCAACAGCTTTTCAATGACTTTGAGGTACCCCGCGTCGAAAATTCGTGTACTTTTTCCTCGCTCCCAGAAAAAGTTTTGGTTTAAGGGGGAGTAGTCGGTTAGCTCCAGCTATGTATTTCTCGTGGCATTATGCTTGGCATGACTGAAATTGCTAGGAATAGATTGACATACGATCGATGAAAGACTGGTTTTCGCCAACACTTTCCTGGAGTTTTGTTCACAAAATTATGGTAGATGGAGCTAACTGACTACTCCCTCATATTTTATTGGCTCGACTCCCCAAGATGGGTTTCGGACATCGTTCTTTAAAACGTTGCCCGTGTCAGTTTATTAAGATTAATTAAAAAGCAATTTTCGCGCTGGCTCTTGCTTATGGAATCAGTATCGCACGATAGGAAAAGGCGTGTGCTGCGGTATCCGCGGCAGGAGAAGTTGCTTCAATGGGATCTACTTCTTAAACAGGCTGAGCAAGTTCCACATAGGCAGGAATATTCCGAGTGCCAGGAACAGCACCATCCCGCCCACAAAAAGCAGGAGTATGGGTTCTATCATGGTGGAAAGATTCCGCAGCGAGTACTCCACATCTCTGTCGTAATAGTCTGAAACCTTGTTCAGCATGGTGTCGATCTGCCCGGTCTCCTCTCCTACAGCCATCATCTGCACGACCAGGGGGGGGAATAGTCCGGAAGCCTCCATGGGTTCATGGAGACCCCTTCCCACCCTGAGACTCTCGCGCATTTGTTCCATAACCTGAGCAATAACGACATTGCCCACAGTCTCCGCCGCAATTTCGAGCGTCAACATCATCGACAGGCCGCTCGTCTGCATGGCGCTGAAAACACGGGCAAACCGCGAAAGAGCTACTTTTTGAAAAAGGACCCCGAATACCGGCAACTTCAGCTTCAGCCGGTCCCAGCGCCAGCGCCCTGCCGTCGTGCCCACGTACCAGATCATCCCCCATACAAACAGGGCGATGCCGATAATGAGGATGTACCAGTAATGCTGGATGACATAGTTTATCCCGATGAGAATCCTGGTCGGAAGAGGAAGCTCCGTTTTAAAGCGCTCAAAAATCGCGGCAAACCTTGGGATGACGAAGCTGACGAGAAACGCAAAGGCAAGGCAGATCGCTCCTACCACGATCAGGGGATAGCGTACAGCCGCTTTCACCCGGGCGCGGGTCTCGGCGTCGTGCTCAGCAAGAAGCGCAAGACGGTTCAGGATGTCATCGAGGATGCCGGCGGTCTCGCCGGCACGAATCATGCTTACGTAGAGCTTGCCAAACAGCTTTGGATGTTTTGCAAGGGCATCAGAGAAGGCGGAACCCGCTTCAATGTTCTGCCTGATGTCGGCGATCGCGGCGCGCAAGCGGGAATTTCCCGTCTGTTTCTCCATGGTGAACAGACTCTGGACAAAAGGTACGCCGGCACTCATCAGCGTAGCAAGCTGCCTGCTGAACACAATGAGATCATCGGGTTTAACGCGTGTAAAGCCAGCCAGAAGATCGGACTGCAGCAGAGATTTTGTCTGTTCCTCGATCAGGACAGGGATATATCCCTGTCCTGAAAGCTGGTCACCAACCGCATCCCGCCGCCCGGCCTCCATCATTCCTTCGTGAAGGACACCGTCCTTGTCCCGCGCTTTATAATGGTAAAGAGGCATTCGGTATCCTTGCCAGACGATACGATAGTTTTCTTCACGAAGGGCTACATTCCGCAATCTTCGTGGCCGACAAAAAATAATAGCACAAAAGCCCCGATGAGTGCAACCCTCTGAAAAATAATATATGTAATAATATGTTGACAAATCTTACGTTTTGCGGTATATTTTTTTACATCATTAACGTGCAGGCCTAATCAAAAACCCCTTAAGTTTTCAAACCCAGCACAGTAGAGCAATAAGAGTCAGGTAAAAAACACGGATTTCTCAACAAAACAGGAAAACAATATCACCCGGAAACAACTCGCTACCGGCCGCCGCTGTTTACGTAACTTCATTTAATCACGATAACCGCGCAAACCGACGACCCGAGAAAACACTCGCCTATTTTAAGCCTTTATCAATATTGCGATTAAGCATGATTTCTCTAACCACACGACTGCAGGAGCTGTTTACACCACAAACCCTTCCCCACTAAAGGTATGAATCCCATCCGTCCAAAAAGGCCTCGGGCCGAGGAGCAAACTCATGAACTTGGTAGAACTTAAAGGAAAGAATATCGCCGAACTCACCACCATGGCGGACGAGCTGAAGGTCGAAGGTGTCAGCGGCATGCGTAAGCAGGAGCTGATCTTCGCCATTCTCCAGGCCCAGACCGAAAAGAACGGCATGATCTTCGGCGAGGGTGTGCTCGAGATCCTTCCTGACGGTTTCGGTTTCCTCCGGGCTCCAGACTACAATTACCTCCCCGGACCGGATGATATCTACGTGTCTCCCTCGCAGATCCGGCGGTTCAACATCCGCACCGGAGACACGGTCTCCGGCCAGATACGGCCTCCGAAGGAAGGGGAACGCTATTTCGCTTTACTCAAAGTCGATGCAATCAATTACGAGGACCCTGAAATATCGCGGTCCAAGATACTCTTCGACAACCTCACCCCCTACTACCCGATCAAGAAGATCAAGCTTGAACATTCACCAACCGACTATACGACCCGCGCCATGGACCTCGTTACCCCCATCGGCATGGGACAGCGCGGCATGATCGTGGCGCCGCCGCGGACCGGCAAAACCATGCTGCTCCAGGCTATTGCCAAGGCTGTCCTGAAGAATCATCCCGACCTCAAGCTCATCGTGCTTCTGATCGACGAACGGCCCGAGGAAGTCACGGACTGGCAGCGTCAGGTCAAGGCTGAGATCATCAGCTCCACCTTCGATGAACCGCCGCAAAGGCACGTCCAGGTGGCCGACATGGTGAGCGAGCGGGCAAAGCGACTGGTGGAGCATAAAAAAGACGTCGTCATCCTTCTGGACAGCATCACCCGCCTTGCGCGGGCACACAATGCAATTATCCCCGCTTCCGGCAAGGTCCTCTCCGGCGGCCTGGATGCTAACGCACTCCAGCGTCCAAAGCGGTTTTTTGGCGCCGCCCGCAGCATCGAAGATGGCGGCAGTCTGACGATTCTCGCAACCGCGCTCGTGGACACCGGAAGCCGCATGGACGATGTGATCTTCGAGGAATTCAAGGGAACGGGAAACATGGAGCTCCACCTCGACCGGAAACTGGTGGACAAGCGCGTGTTCCCGGCCATCGACATCAACGCCTCGGGCACACGCAAGGAGGAACTGCTCGTGGACAAGGATGACCTGAACCGCATGTGGGTTCTCCGCAAGGTTCTGAACCCCCTCTCCACCGTCGAAAGCATGGAATTCCTGCTCGAAAAGCTCAAACAGGCGAAAACGAACCGGGACTTCCTAGACGCGATGAACAAGTAATTTTTCACTTGTATTTTTGCGCAGTTTGGTATATTATTTTGGCCTTAACCGCACAAGCCACAGCCAGCCGCTGTGGCTTGGCTTTTCCATCAGAAGGAGAGAAAAACAATGAAAGAGGGCATTCATCCCGACTATAAGGTGACGACGATTCACTGCGCCTGTGGTGAAGCGTTCCAGATCCGGTCCACCAAGGAGAACGTGAAGCTCGACATCTGCTCGAACTGCCACCCCTTCTACACCGGTAAGCAGAAGCTCATCGATACTGAAGGCCGCGTAGACAAATTCCGGAAAAAATACAAAAAGGCGTAACCCGGAAGGGTCAGGCAGCAGGGTCTGGTTGTCTTGCTGCTCGCGCCTCTCGCGAGGGCTCCTATTTGCCAGAAAGCATGAACATAGGCGGTCAGGCTGTGCTTGAGGGTGTCATGATGCGCTCACCCCACGCCTTTACAGTAGCAGTGCGCAAGGGGGGGAAGCCCGGCGCCGAAATCGCCATCCTGAAGGAGACGATTCTTCCCATCGGGGAGCGGTATCCTCTGCTTAAGAAGAAGATCATTCGGGGATCGGTTGCCCTCTTTGAAGCGTTGTGGCTCGGCATCAGGGCCCTCAACTTCTCCGCGAGCGAGGCGCTCGAAAATGAGGACGGGAAAAAGGAGGAGATCAGCCCCCTCGCAATGGCGGGGACCATGATCGTGGCAGTCGTGTTTTCCCTCGGTCTGTTCCTGGCGTTGCCCCTCCTCATCACCAACCTGCTCGGCATGAAATACGATGCCGTCACCCGAAGCAGCGTTTTGTTCAATGTAACGGACGGCGTGCTCCGCGTGGCGCTGTTTCTCGGATATGTGTCGGGCATCTCGTTCATGAAAGACATCCGGAGAGTCTTCGAATACCACGGCGCGGAACATAAATCCATTGCTGCCCATGAAGCTGGCGTGGAACTCACGGTTGAGAATGCGAGACGCTATTCCCGCATCCACCCCCGCTGCGGAACAAGTTTTCTCATAGCGGTCATTGCGCTGTCCATTCTGGTTTTTTCACTCATCCCTGGCACTTGGCCCCTCTGGGCGAAGGGGCTTTCCCGGATCGTGCTGCTCCCCCTGATCGCCGGGCTGGGATACGAATTTATCAAGTACAGCGCGAAGAAATGCGAAAATCCTCTCATCAGCGGACTTATGCGGCCGGGTCTTTGGCTCCAGCGACTTACCACGAGGGATCCATCTGACGATCAAATCGAGGTAGCCATCAGGTCCCTCAAGGAAGCCCTTGCGATGGAACCCCGCTGAAGCGGGGTTTTTTATTGCTAAAAAAACATGCCTTCGCGGCAGAATGATCTGACTTATGCTGAGAAAATTAGATGCAGTCGTGGAAAAATATGACGAACTGACGAGACTCCTGTCTGATCCCGTTGTCGCGTCCGACCACCAGCAGTATCAGAAGTATTCAAGGGAGCGGTCCGAGATCGAAGACGTGGTGAACAAGTACCGCGCCTTTCAGAACCTGCAAAAGCAGCTCAGGGAGGTGGAGGAGATCACCCAGGACAAACAGGCTGATCCAGAATTGCGAACGATGGCCGAAGCCGAGCTGAAGGACCTTCGGCCACGGATTGAGCAGATGGATCAGGAACTGAGGATCATGCTCGTTCCCCGTGACCTGCGGGATGAAAAAAACATCTTTCTTGAAATCCGTGCCGGAGCAGGCGGCGACGAGGCTGGGCTGTTTGCGGCCGAGCTTTTCCGCATGTACTCCCGCTATGCGGAAAAGAAGCGCTGGAAGGTCACGCTGCTTGACATGAGCATGACGGGCGTCGGCGGGGCAAAAGAAGTCATCGCCCAGATCCAGGGCAAGGGCGTGTTCAGCAGGCTTAAGTACGAAAGCGGAGTACACCGCGTGCAGCGAGTCCCGGCCACGGAATCAAGCGGCAGGATCCATACATCAACAGTCACCGTGGCGGTGATTCCCGAAGCCGAGGATGTGGATGTCCAGATTGAGCAGAAGGACCTTCGCATCGATACGTACTGTTCCTCGGGTCCTGGCGGCCAGAGCGTGAACACAACCTACTCGGCCGTGCGCATCACCTACCTGCCGACCGGCGAAGTGGTGGCATGCCAAGACGAGCGGTCGCAGCTCAAAAACCGGGAAAAAGCCATGAAGATCCTCAAGTCCCGCCTGCTGGAAAAAGAGCGGGAAAAGAGGGATGCAGAGGAGTCCGCGGCTCGCAAGCTGCAGGTCGGCACCGGCGACCGCAGTGAAAAGATCAGGACGTATAACTTCCCTCAGAGCAGAGTAACGGACCATCGGGTCGGAATTTCACTCTACAAGATCGATGCCGTGATGGATGGCGACATCGACGAGTTTATCGACGGCCTTACGGCGGCGGACAATGCCGATCGGCTAAAGAACCTGTAAATTGTTTTTGGGGAGGCTGACATACGCGGAAAATTCGGGCACACGCATGAGGAGTTGCGAAAACCTCCCCTGGTACGATCTCTGCGGTCCTCTGAGAAAATCCAAGTCAGCCTGTTGAATCAATCGCAAAAAGTCGTCTTTCCCGCTTGCGGGAAATCATCTTGCCAAAAAAATGCTGAAACGGAACGATTCCGGACAAACGACAAGACACCAAAAAAAGAGTCACCGGTTTATTGCAAAGCCTCTGCTGTGTGTTCAATGACTCTTGTTGAAGCAATAAACAACGCGGCAACCAGATTCACGGCAGCAGGCATCGGCACACCGAAGCTCGACGCCGAGGTGCTGCTCCGCCATGCGCTGAAGAGAGACCGGGCCTGGCTTCTGGCTCATTTTCGCGACACGCTCGACGAGGAAATTCGCAGAATTTTCGAACAGGCAGTCGAGCGAAGAGCAAAGCGTGAACCACTGCAATACATAACAGGGAAGCAGGAATTCTGGGGACTTGAGTTCGCCGTGTCTCCCGAGGTGCTTATCCCGAGGCCGGAGACCGAGCTTATCATTGAAACCGTTTTGAACAGCCTGCACGACAGGGACAAGACATGCACCCTTGTCGACCTCTGCACTGGCTCGGGCTGTATTGCCGTAGTTTTGGCGAGCGAGCTGCCAGCTGCCCGGATCATCGCGACCGACAAATCCACCAAAGCGCTTACCGTCGCCCGCGAGAATGCCAGCAGCCACGATGTCCTGGACCGCATCCTGTTTATTGAAGGCGACTTGACCGCAGCGCTGGAATCGCTTGACATTGACGGTCAGGTTGATATCATTGTCTCGAATCCGCCTTATGTAAGGTCGGGTGATTACCCCACACTCCAGCCGGAGGTCAAGGATTACGAGCCAGCCCTGGCTCTCTTCGGAGGACCGAAAGGCACGGAAGTCCATCAGAGGATCATAAACGCGGCTGTCCGTTATCTGAAGAGCAATGGTTTGCTCATTATGGAGATGGGAATCGGGCAGGCAGAAACCCTTGCAAACAATCTGAAAGAGGATGGACAATATCGGTCTTTTGAAATACTGAGGGACCTGGCAGGGATAGAAAGAGTGATAGCAGCAAGGAGAAAATGAGACCATGGACAGTCAGTCATCAGGTTGCAATGTCGCTCCAGTCCGCCCTCTGATGTCCGTCATCCAGATTCCGTCACCATTATGAAAACCATCGTTATTACCGGGGGGAAGAAACTAAACGGCGAAGTCCTGATCAGCGGGGCAAAAAATGCCGCGTTGCCGATTCTTGCGGCCTGCCTTCTGTGTGAAGGCCCCCATACTGTCTCGAATGTCCCCCGTCTGGCCGATGTTACCACCTTGGGAAGGATACTGCAGAACATGGGTGTCTCCTTCGAGCGCAGGGATCATGACATTAACGTCGATTCCACGGCCATCTCGAATCCCGAGGCACCGTACGATTTGGTGCGCACCATGCGAGCATCAGTGCTGGTGTTGGGTCCCCTGGTCGCGCGCATGGGAAAGGCCCGTGTGTCGTTGCCGGGCGGATGCGCCATCGGCGCACGGCCCATCAATCTGCACCTCATGGGCCTTGAGAAGCTCGGGGCTACGCTCGCAATCGAGCACGGTTATGTCGTCGCGAGCGCAAAGCGGCTCCGCGGCGCCCACATATATTTCGATACTGTGACCGTCACCGGCACCGAGAACGTCATGATGGCGGCAGCCCTCGCCCGGGGAGAGAGCATGCTTGAAAATGCCGCGCGGGAGCCCGAGATCGTAGACCTGGCAAACGCCCTGATCGGGATGGGCGCGAAGATAGAGGGGGCGGGCTCCGATGTAATCAGGATCCAGGGCGTCGACAGCCTGAAACCCTTGAATTACACCGTCATGCCCGACCGTATTGAGACCGGTACCTTCGTAATCGCAGCGGCGATCACCGGCGGCTCCATCACCGTCAGAAAATGCTTTCCGGCCCACCTCGATGCGGTGCTTTCGAAAGTCGGCGAGGCGGGCGCCGAGATCAGGACCGATGAGGGAACGATCTGGGTTACCGGGGGCGAAAAAATCAGGCCGGTAAACATCAAGACGCTGGAATATCCCGGCTTTCCTACGGATATGCAGGCTCAGATCATGAGTCTCATGACCCTCGCGAACGGCACGAGCGTCATCAATGAGACCATTTTCGAAAACCGCTTTACCCACGTAGCCGAGCTCCGGCGCATGGGCGCAAACATCGAAACCGACGGCCGAACAGCTATCGTCAAGGGCATAAGCAAACTGTCTGCCGCTCCCGTTATGGCCACGGACCTGCGCGCGAGCGCATCGCTCATCCTTGCGGGCCTGGCGGCGGAGGGCCAGACCGTGATATCGCGCATCTATCACCTTGACCGGGGATACGAAAACATCGAACAGAAGCTCTCAGCGCTGGGAGCAGACATAAAGAGAGTTTAGGAAAATTTTTGCAATGAGCGAGCAACTGAAGAAGAACACGGATAAGACTCTGCATCTAATCGTGTTCATTCGCGGATGTTAAACTGAGGTAGTTCATGAAGATCATCGATTCACAGCAGAAAGATGTTGTATCCGAACTCAAGCGAATCATCAATCGTGGCGAGACAGCAACAGAAGAAGTGGCTGGGGCCGTGAAGGAAGTCGTGGATCGTGTCCGCAAGGAAGGTGACCCGGCCATACTCGAATACACAGAAAAATTCGACAAGGTAAAGCTGACGCTTAAGGAAATGAAGGTCTCCGCCGACGAGATCAAGGATGCATACAACCGAATCGAACCGAAGAAAGTGGATGCTCTCAAGCTCGCCGCCCGGAACATCCAGTCCTTCCACGAAAAGCAGAAAGTCAGTTCCTGGGTCATCCAGGAAGCGAACGGTGTGATCCTGGGGCAGCTTGCCAGGCCGATCCGAAGCGTGGGCGTATATGTCCCCGGCGGCAAGGCATGCTATCCGTCGTCGGTGCTCATGAATGTCATTCCCGCCAAAGTCGCCGGGGTGGAACAACTCGTGATGTGCTCGCCCGCGCCCGGCGGAATTCTGAATCCCTATATTCTCATTGCCGCGGACATCGCCGGCATCAGTGAAATATACCGGATCGGAGGGGCACAGGCGGTGGCTGCCATGGCTTACGGCACAGCGACGATCCCCAAGGTCGACAAGATTGTAGGACCGGGCAATATCTACGTCGCCACTGCCAAGCGCTCCGTGTTCGGCCAAGTCGATATCGATATGATCGCCGGGCCGAGCGAAATCCTGGTCATCGCGGACGACTCCGCGAATCCGACTTTCGTGGCAGCCGACCTTCTCTCGCAGGCCGAGCACGATGAGCTTGCTTCCTCCATCCTCATTACTACGTCGCGAGCGCTCGCGGAACGGGTTGACGCCGAAATTGAGCGACAGCTCGCAAACCTCACGCGGAAGGAGATTGCCCGCAAGGCCATTGACCGCTTCGGCGCCATCGTCCTAACAGCAGACCTCCACGACGCGGCCGAGATCTCGAACTCCATCGCGCCCGAGCACCTTGAACTTGCCGTTGAGAAGCCCTTTGAACTTCTTGCACTCGTCAAGAACGCGGGTGCTATTTTTCTCGGTCACTACACACCGGAATCCGTCGGCGACTATATCGCAGGACCGAACCATGTGCTGCCCACAGGCGGCACAGCACGGTTCTTCTCGCCGCTTTCCACGGACAGTTTCATGAAAAAGTCCAGCCTGATATTTTATACAAAGGAAGGGCTCGATAAAGTCGGAGAAGCAGTTCTGCAGATCGCGGACATCGAAGGCCTCGAAGCGCATGGAAACACCATTCGGGTGAGGATGGCAAAGCAATAACATCAGAAACCGGAAGCCGACGAGAGTCGAAAGACATCCTCTCGGCTCCTCGATAGGAAGGAGATCAGATGCCTGTTAAATTAAAAAAGTCCGCTACTCAAAAAGAGCCTGCGAATCAAAAGCTCAAGCTCGGCCTCCCCAAAGGAAGCCTTCAGGAATCCACTTTCAAACTTTTCAATAAGGCGGGATACCGTGTCCAGGTCAGCTCACGGAGCTACTATCCGACCATCGACGATCAAAACATCGATTGCACCCTGGTCCGGGCCCAGGAAATGGCGCGCTATGTCGATCACGGCATCTTCGATGTGGGCCTGACGGGCAAGGACTGGATTCTCGAGCAGAACGCGGACGTAGTCGAGGTGGCCGAACTCCGGTACGCGAAAGGCGGCCTTACCCCCGTCCGCTGGGTCGTAGCTGTACCCGAAGACTCGCCCATCAAATCCGTCAAGGACTTGAAAGGGAAGCGCATCGCTACGGAACTTGTGGGCTACACCAAACGTTATCTCAAGTCCCAGGGAGTCACCGCGGACATTGAATTTTCCTGGGGCGCCACAGAAGTGAAGCCGCCGCGACTTGCCGACGCGATTGTCGAGCTCACTGAGACCGGCAGCTCGCTGAAGGCGAACAAGCTCCGGATCGTCGAAGTAATGCTCGAGTCCACGACGCGGCTCATTGCGAATAAAAAAGCCTGGAGCGACCCCTGGAAGCGGAAAAAGATAGAGAACATGGCCATGCTGCTTCAGGGCGCGCTTTCCGCCGAGGAGAAGGTGGGCCTCAAGATGAACGCGCCGAAGGCAAGCCTGAAAGAGATCTGCAGTCTGCTTCCGTCCATGCACGCGCCCACGATTTCACATCAGACAGACCCGGCATGGGTGAGTCTCGAAGTGATCTTGGATGAAAAGGAAGCGCGGAACCTGATCCCCCGGCTTAAGCGAAGAGGCGCTTCCGGTATTGTGGAGTACCCGCTGAACAAAGTCATCCCCTAAGACGAAAAAGGCGGCCAAAGGCCGCCTTTTATTTTTCCTGTGATAGCATTCCCCGATTACATTCTGTCTTGCGAAGGTCCCCCTGCAAAATCCTTTAGCTCTCTCTTCAGCGTTTCCGGATTTTCGATCGGCGCAGCGCATCGTTTTCCCGCGCACAGGTACACAGCCTCCCGCTGCGAATATCCCAGTTTGGAGATCGCCTCCCCATCCTTTGAAAGGGAGAGCACGCGAAGAACCTTTTCCGGGACATATACGGCTGTCATAGCAGAAAGATAGGCATTCACCCTCTGCTTCTCTGCGATAATCGTGATCACCACAGGCTCTCTCGTGATCCAAAGCACGACGTTCCCGTAGGTGGCAGCATAGGGCGCGTAACGATGGTACTCATTCTTAAGAGTCTCCGCCGCGGCATCACGTATTTCTCTGAATCGCGGGATATCGTCGACATAGGCGAGTCTGCTCAAGAAATGGAGCGCTCGGTAGTTGGCGAGATCATCATTTACCTCGGCAAGGACCCCGGCGCTCACGGGTTTTTTGAGCGACGTACCGGACGAGATACGAAAACGCTTCGAGTCTGCATCATAAAAGCGGTCCGTGAGAAGATGGCCGATCTGCTTCGCCCGCTGAAGGTATTTTTTTTCTCCGGTCGCATTATACAGATCGAGCAGGGCTGATCCGAACAGGGCATTATCGGAAAGCATGCCTTTGAGTCCGTGCTTCCTGTCTCGCAGATCATGAAAGACCCCGCTGCCTCCCGCAGATAGATTCTTCAGCACGAAATCTCCGCTTTTTATGGCCAAGGCAAGATAAGCATTCCTGCCTGTTGCATCGTAGGCGGAAACAAGCGCACTGACCATGAGCGAGGAAGAATCAGTATAAACGGTTTTATCAACAGCGGGTGCTGTCAACTTGCTCCGGTTATTCGAACGGTAATAATCCTCATCAGCGTCCTGGCTGCCATAGAAGGCCCCCGTTATTGAATCATAAAGGTTCGCCTGGACATAGCCTACGGTCTCATCAACGATGCGGGTGTACTCCTTCTTCCCTGTTGCGAGAGCGGCGTTCGCATAGTTCCAGATCATACCCGCGTTTATGTCAAGCATCTTTTCATAATGGGGTTCTGACCAGTCCGGCTTTGTGGCATACCGGAAAAAACCGCCCTCCGTCTTATCGAAGAGTTCCCCCTGCGCCATACGGTCAAGCGTGGTCGAAACAATCCTGAGGGCTTCCCTGTCCTTTTGCCTGGCATATATCGAGAGCAGAAAATCGATTGTATCGGGACTGGGAAACTTCTGGCCGCGCCCGAAACCGCCGTTCTTCTCGTCAAAGGAACTTTTTACCTGTTTCAGGATGTCGTCTAGGGTGCTTTTGTCCGGCAGGCCGGTAAACGCCTCCTGCCGGCTTGCCCGAAGCTCCTCCAGGGTTTTCAGCTCTTCAATGCGGCCTTTGAAGGGGGCGGGATCGCTGCGCATAAGGGCAGAAGCCCTTTTGAGGCGGCCCAGCATCTCCTCGGGAGGAAAATAATTGCCACCGCTGATGACTTCTCCTTCGGGCGTGAGAATAGCGGTGCTGGGCCATCCCCCCTGGTTGTACAGCGAGTCAATGTCCGGCCGCAGGTCAGCATCAACTCTGACCGGGATAAAATTGTCATTGATGAAACCGATGACCCCGGGATCCGAATAGGTAGTCTCATCCATCACATGACACCAGTGACACCAGACAGCGCTGAGCGAAAGCAGAATCAGTTTATTTTTCCTCTTCGCTTCATCAAACGCGTCCTGTCCCCAGTTCCGCCATTGGATCAGATTCGCTCTGTTCGGCCGCGGCGAAAACCGGAAATCCGATGCCATTGTCGTATGCGAGCACAGAAGAACCACGATTACAGCATTGATGATTCTTTTCATACTCCCATGATACCAAAACGCAGGTGATATTTCACTAAACGGCATAATTTCCGCTTGAACAAGGCTGTTGATTCTTGTATAGTGCCTGCTATGTCTAAAAAATCCTCGAAAAACAGCTCCCTTGTCCGGCTTATCAGGCCCCAGGTGCGTAAGCTCGCGGCGTATCATGTCGACGAAACGCCTATTCGCATTAAGCTCGATGCCATGGAGAACCCCTTCTCCCTGCCCGAACCGGTGCAACGGGAAATTGCCACTGCTGTCCGAAACATATCGATCAACCTCTATCCCGATCCTTCGGCCAAGGAACTGAAAAAGGCGATTGCATCAATCTGGGAAATGCGGCCTCAGCAGATGATCCTCGGGAACGGCTCGGACGAGCTGATCCAGTCAATCATCGTTGCCTTCGGCGGACCGGTGCTCGTACCCGTGCCTACCTTTGCCATGTATGAAATCACTTCCCGCGCGCTTGCGCAGGACGTCGTGGTAGCGCCGCTCGACCGGAGTTTCGACCTAGACGCGGAACTGATGGTCAGAAAGGCTAAAGAGAGCAAGGCCCGGGTGATCTTCCTCGCCTGTCCGAACAACCCCACGGGTAACCATTTTTCCGATGCGGCTGTACGGAAGATATTGGAAAAAACCGATGCCGCTATTGTGATCGATGAGGCTTATTACAGCTTTTCGGGCAAAACCTGGCTACCGTTGCTGAAAAAGTATCCGAACATGATCATCCTAAGGACGCTTTCAAAAATCGGTTTCGCCGGTCTTCGCGTCGGCGTACTGGCCGCTTCGCGGGAAATCGTCGACGAGCTCAACAAGATTCGTCTGCCCTACAACATCAATAGCCTCTCCCAGGTGGCCGCGGTGACGGCGTTAAAGCACCGGAATGTCCTGGAACGTCAGATTTCGCTGTTGATTTCAGAACGGGAAAAGCTCTATAATGCTTTTTTAAAACTCCAGGGCGTCACAGCCTATCCAACAGAGACCAATTTCATACTGATCAGGACCGCTTCGGATGCCTCGACAATTCATCAAAAACTCAAGCAGGCTGGCATCCTCATCAAGAATTTGAACAAACCCGGGCCGCTCCGGAATTGCCTGCGAATAACCATCGGGACGCCGGAAGAGAATCGTGAGCTGCTGAAACGACTGAAGAACATTCTGGCTGCAGAAGGCCGCAGTTGAACGCAGATTTGAAATGACCCAGTTCATTATTCCTGCGAAAGCGGGGAATCCGGGTCTTCCCTAAAAAGTTGCTGGATTCCCGGTCGAGCACGGAATGACGGTATCCGTTTAAAAAAGGACTTCTATGAACCGCAAAGCAATAATCGACCGCAAAACCAAAGAAACGGACATCAAAATTTCTCTGAATCTGGACGGGACGGGGGTATACGGCATAAAAACCGCCGTCCCCTTCATGGATCACATGCTCTCGCACATTGCCAAGCATGGCTTTTTCGATCTCACGCTCAAAGCAAAAGGAGACACGGAGATCGACGATCATCACACTGTCGAGGACCTGGGCATCGCCTTTGGACAAGCGCTGAAAAAAGCGCTCGGCGACAGCAAGGGCATCCGCCGATACGGCGAGGCCACGGTGCCCATGGACGAAACCCTGGCGCAGGTGGTCATGGATCTGTCCGGCAGGCCGTTCTTCGTATACCAGGTTGAGCTACCGAAAAAGTACAAGCTAAAGGAATTCGATCCCGGATTGGCGCAGGACTTCTTCCAGTCCGTTGTGAACCACGCAGGCATGAACCTCCACATACGCGTCCTCTACGGCCGTGATGTCCACCATATGCTTGAGGGGATATTCAAGGCTTTCGGCCGCGCCCTGGATCAGGCCACGAGCCTCGATCCGAGGATCAAGGGCGTTCTTTCGACAAAAGGGAAAATCTGATAACCAACCACGGAGATCACAGTGGAGGGGCAGGCAGAAGTGCTCACGATTACCTGTGAATTCTCTGCACCCTTTTTGGTGGCCTATTGTTATGATCGCAATTATCGATTACGGAATGGGAAATCTCAGGAGCGTTCAGAAAGGGTTTGAACGCGTAGGCCGCGACGCCGTGGTCACGAGAGACCCGAAGACAATCCTGAACGCATCTCGCGTTGTACTGCCCGGCGTAGGCGCCTTTCCGGACTGCATGCGTAATCTTGAGGAGTACGGACTGATCGAGGTGGTGAACAAGAGTATCGAGAGCGGAAAACCCTTTCTCGGCATCTGCCTCGGTCTCCAGCTTCTGTTCACGGAAAGCGAGGAGTTCGGGATCTCGAAGGGACTCGATATCATCAAAGGCCGTGTCATGCGGTTTAGAGGACCTCAATTCGAAATTCACGACTCAAAACTAGAAACAATGAAGGTCCCCCACATGGGTTGGAATTCCATCTCGATTAAACGCCGTGCCCCGGTGCTGCAAGATATTCCGGACAACAGCCATGTGTACTTCGTACACTCCTTCCATGTCGTACCCGATGACAAAAGCGTGATCGCAACCACAACGTCGTACGGCATCGATTTTGTATCGAGCATCTGGAAAGACAATATCTTTGCATCCCAGTTCCACCCCGAGAAAAGCCAGGCACTGGGGTTGTCAATACTGAAAAGATTCGGGGAGCAAAAAGGATAAGGCCAAAGACCCATAAAAAAGGGGCAAGGGTCATATAGCAGGCAGCAAGGATGTCAAGATCCTGTGCTTTGCCTCGCTAATGGAGACTCACAACTCGCCCCTTGCTACTCAATTTTTTGAGGTTCTCATGCTTATCATTCCGGCCATCGATTTAAAAGAAGGCAAATGTGTGCGACTCGAACAGGGGCTCATGGACAAGGCCACGGTCTATTCCGAGGACCCGGCGACCACGGCAAAACATTGGGAAGCGCAAGGCGCCGAACTGCTGCATGTTGTGGACCTGAACGGCGCTTTTGCCGGCGTGCCAAAAAATCTTGATGCCATCAAGGCCATCCGTTCAGCAATCAGGATTCCTATTGAGGTCGGCGGCGGCGTTCGGGATATTGCAACCATCGAGTCACTTGTCTCCATCGGCATCGACCGAATCATCCTCGGAACCGCGGCGATCGAGAATCCCGCCTTTGTGCGCGAGGCCTGTGAGAAGTTTCCCGGCCGGATTATTGTCGGCATCGATGCCAAAGAAGGTCTCGTCGCGATCAAAGGGTGGGCAGAGGTCACTAGGGTAAAGGCAGTCGATCTCGCTATTCAGATGCAGGACTACGGTGTCATCGCGATCATCTATACCGACATCAAGCGTGACGGAATGCTTTCGGGCCCGAACATCGAAGCGACGAAAGCTCTTGCCAAGGCGCTCCACATTCCGGTCATTGCGTCGGGTGGTGTCCATACCATGAAGGACATCGAGAACCTGCTCACAGTGCGTTACTCCGGCGTGAGCGGCGTGATCACGGGGAAGGCGATTTACAGTGGGTCGCTGGACTTGAAGGAAGCCATACAGTTCGTAAAGATGAACGACAACCGCTGTGTGCGGTAGAAAGATAATTTACAATGAATTGCCGCATACAATCTCAATCTGGCCATCTCGCGAAAGTCGGATATAATTTATTGGAAGTCCTTCTGGCTTGTCCGAAATCCTAGTTGAATTTCGATTACAGCCAGATGATTCCGGAGAAACCGGAGACCTGAGACGTTATCTTTGTTATCTGTAATTTGACTGTCCAATTGAGGAGCTAATGTTAACCAAGCGAATTATCCCCTGCCTTGATGTAAAAGCCGGCCGGGTCGTGAAAGGCGTGAGCTTCGTGAACCTGCGAGACGCCGGCGATCCCGTGGAGATCGCCAATGCATACGACAAGCAAGGCGCGGACGAATTGACTTTTCTCGATATAACCGCCTCGCACGAAGAACGCGGCATCATCCTCGATGTGGTACGCAGGACTGCTGAAGAGGTTTTCATGCCCCTCACCGTAGGCGGCGGGATCAAAGTGCTCGACGACATAAGGAACCTGCTTCTAGCGGGTGCGGACAAGGTATCGATCAACACCACTGCAGTCCACGACCCTGAGTTCATCAAAGCCGCATCACTCCGCTTCGGCAGCCAGTGCATTGTAGTAGCCATCGACGCGAAGCGAGTTGTCGCCCATGACCCCGACTTTAAGCCGCCCTTAAAATGGGCCGACGACCCGCAATACAAATCTCTCTTCCTTTCGAATTCTGAACTCAGAACTCAGAACTCTGAGCTAAGGTGGGAAGTCTACACCCACGGCGGCAGAAAGCCCATGGGCATCGACGCGGTAGCATGGGCGAGGAAGATGGAAGAGTATGGAGCAGGAGAGATACTTCTCACAAGCATGAACCAGGATGGGCAGAAAACGGGATACGACCTGGAGTTAACGCGGACCGTGGCGGAAGCAGTCACGATTCCGGTCATCGCTTCGGGCGGCGTGGGGAATTTGGAACACATCTATGAAGGATTCACTAAGGGCAAGGCCGATGCTGCTTTGGCGGCCTCTATCTTTCACTTCAAGGAATACACGATCAGGCAGGCAAAGGAGTATTTGAAGGCGCGCGGTGTGCCGGTGAGGTTGTAGGCAACCAGGGAGTCGTCCCCAGCTTTTAATAAACCACGATTGTCTTTTTTTACGTCGAGGCTCACAAAAAAACGGTCACCGAGAGATTTCCCGGTGCCAGCTTCTGTTTGCTTTCCCGTATTTTTACTTTCCCTTTCCTTCGACCTCTGCTGCGCGGGACTCGTACTTCACCGTCACCTTTGCTCCGGCCTTGAGGTCGCTTTTCACCTTTGTGTTGGCGTCCTTTGCATTTCGAATTTCTCGCCGTTCTTGTCGACTACGATGACATTGTCCTTGACCTCCAGGACCTTGCCCGTGAACTGATGGGTTTTACCGGCGAATGCCGCTGCTACCATAACCATCACAGCCACAACCGCTAGAATCAGAACACGCTTCATGCGAAACCCCCTTCAAAATAAGAGGAGATGGACGAAGCTATAGCGAATCTCCCTCGTCTGTCAAACGGTTATTCGTGCTGAGTTAGCCCCCGTACACGCTGCTCTCTCCTTCTACTGCCCCCTGCTCACGCTTTTGACCCCTCTCACCAGAATCGGTTTTACTCCCAATCCAGCAGCCTCTTCTGTCCCGTGAGCTTCTGCATCTCCGTAATGTCCTGGGAAACTTCGAGACAGCCGCGGTATTTTCCTGCCGAATCGCGGACGGCGAAGTACCGGATGAAGAGCACTCTGCCGCGCATCTGGATCCAAAATTCCGCGACATCCTTTGTTCCTGCTCTAAACGATGCGAGAATCTTCTCCACTGTGCCCACGCTCTTGGGCGGGTGGCAATTGTGTACTTTTCTCCCGATTACGCCCGGACTGCGCGGAAAGATACGCTCAGGCGTAGCCGAATAGTAAACAACCTCATCGTTCTCGTTCACGAAAGAAAGATCCACAGGCAGATGGGTCAGGATCAGGTTGACCTGCTCTGCCGTGAGCTGGCCTGTATCAAGATTCAGACTGCCGACTTTCTCGGCTAGAAGCTCTTGCTGGAACGATCCCGCCGAAGGCTTCCATTCCGTTTCGGGTTTGACCCATGCAAATCCGATCTCCTCTTCCCCTTTTCGTACTTTGGCCCATTCATCTTCGGAAAGCGTTTCAAGCGTCATGGGAAAGAGGATATGCTCTTCCTTGTAGATCATATCATTGACCATTTTCGCCAGCGACTCAGCGGCCACCTTCTCCATCTTCCCGTCAACAATACGCTTCCGCACGTCTTTGATAAACGTGCGGATATCGTCATGAAGAGCCCACATGACTTTTGAGGGTCCGGTGATGCCCTTCGTTTCGATAATCGGGAAAAGTTGGTTCTCCTTGCGCAGGAAATGCTTGTCGATTTGGGCGAGGCGGTCGAGAATGCCAAGGAGCTTCTCTTTTCCCCTGACAAAATCGGAAATCGCTTCCAGTTCTTTCAGGATGTCCTCCGCGGCCCGGTTTTCCAGCATTAGCGTATGCACCGGATGCCCGGCGGGAAGACCAGGCACTGTCTGATGCTCAAGCGCTTCCTTGAATACCTGCACGTGCACCTCGCAGAGGCTTTTTATCTCGGTCTCAGGCATGCCTTCGGCGATAAGCTTCTGCTCCATCTGCGCTATCTCCCAGGGCGCCACGTCCTTGATCAGTTTCTCAAACTTCTTTTTCTGCGATTCGGCATCTTTCCCAGCGTGAAGTTCCTTGATGATTTCCTTCATTTTATCGATCTTAAGTTCCTGTTCATCAGGGCCGTCTTCGCCGTACGAAATGGCGACCGCCTCGCCGGTTTCCTTCTTGATCTTCGCGGCGATGTCATCGAGGAGTTTTTTTACATCCATCCCGCCAATCATGGCTACTTTTCCCAGGGATGCGATCCTGCCCACGGTCTTGCGCATGAACGCATTATCGAGCATCTTGAATTCCAGATTAAGACTGACGAGAAAGTCTTTTAAAAAAGGATAACGTATTAAAAGATCATTTACTTTGGTTTTCGCTGACAGGTCCATAGGCGTCCTCCTTGTATGATTACACAATATCATTCTTCATAAAAAATTCATATGATTTATGTCATGACGGCTGTGCATCCTGGATCTTTTCATAATCCCCTTTATTATTTTTATGCCATACTGAATTATTGCGTTCAATAGTCTGAATTTACCAACTTCCAGATTTTTTTTGAACTCAGTAAAAAAAGTCATTACTGCAGAAAAGTCGTACTAGAAACATCTTCTGGTGTTCTTTTTTTGTCGGTGCCGATTTTGCTCGTAGGATACGGAGGAGGACCGAAGCACATGATCTAACAGGACCTGAAACCTCTGGGCAAAGTGAAGCCCCCACGCTATCGCGCAAACGATTAGTGGCGGGAGAGTTCATAAGGAAGTTAAGGAAGTGCTGGGTAAACACAAGAACACGCTGGAATGCCGCGGGGACAACAATCTGTGGTCAATCATAATGCAAGGAGTTGACCGTAAAAAGGCGGGATAATAGTTTCATCCCGCCTTTTCTTATGCAACAACAGGAACTACTTCCTTGCAGCAATCCCCTTCTTGATAGCATTCACCACACCGTCGCTGCTGACCTCTTTGATGGTGAGAAGCATGCCCTTCTTCTGGTAATAGCCGATGAGCGGAGCGGTCTTTTCGTCATAGACATCAAGACGCTTGCTGATAGCTTCCACAGTCTCGTCGGCGCGCTGAATCGTTGGGCTGCCGCACTTTTTGCACTTGTCCCCGGGCGCCGGTGGATTGCTCTTTATGTTGTAGATTTCCTGGCAAGCGGGGTTGGAGCAGGTCCGGCGCGTGGTCAGACGGTCGAGGATCACGTTGCGCGGGACCTCGATGTTCGCCACGAGGTCGAGCTTGATGTTAAGCTTCTGGAGAAGTGCGCCAAGCGCGTCGGCCTGGGGTATGGTCCGCGGGAACCCGTCGAGCAGAAACCCCTTCTGGCAATCCTTCTCCTGGAGCCGCTGCTCCATGATGCCCATGATGAGAGAGTCCGGAACCAGATCGCCCCGGTCCATATAACCCTGTGCTTCCTTACCGAGCGGTGTGCCAGCCTTCACCGCGCCGCGCAGAATATCTCCGGTGGAAATCTGGACTGAGCCGTCCAGTGCCGTCAAAAGTTTCGCAACCGTGCCCTTGCCAGCGCCCGGTGCGCCCAACAGAATGATTCTCATTGTTACGAACCTCCTCAGGTTGAAAAGTGAAATAAGTGATTCAAGTCGGCCATTATCGTACGAACAACCCAAAAAATCAAGAAAAATGTCGCTCACATGCCCATATACGATTCTGTTGTCGACTAAGGGAAGCAGAGAACTTTACCGGGGTCTTGATTCAAGAGGGCGTCATACTGTTCAACACGGGACCGTTCGAATAACCACTCGTCATAATTGCTTTTGCATCGGGATCGATCCGGCAATCCGGCGAACAAATGTGAACATATCCACGGAAGGCATTTAATATCCGCGGTACCGCGCTCACTTGTCGAGAGGGCCGATGAGGCCTGCTTGTACTCTTCGATTTCATATCGGGAATAGAGACATCACTATTGATGGTCCTCAAAAAGGAGCGTCGTTACTCAGGCCTGGGAATGGATTGAAACGCGGGCGGAAGTGACGCAATCAAAAAGGGACATTCTGAAGAGCGTACTGCGCGGTAGTGAGCAAGTCGAGACCGATGAGGACTGCCGCTGGAAGCCTTTGCCAGGCGTGGGTGGCCATCCCGCTTCCCGTGACCAGATCATGATCGTGCATTCGCTCTGATGTCCCGCATCACGCTCAGGCGCTCTGCAGGTATTCCGAGATCTTGTCTCGCAGAACCCTGAAGATCCACTCGAATTTCGCATTATCCGATTCGAGAAGCGTAACGCGAAAACCCTGGAGGTCGCAGTTGAATCCTGTGAGCGGTACGACGCAGATGCCCGTGGAAGCCAGCAGGTAATAGACGAAACGCTTGTCGAGCGCAACCCCCTTCACAAGCTGCTCCACCCTTTCCCTGGCCGCGGAGTTCGCAATAGCCAATTTCTGGCTCGGCTTCAGGACATTATCACGGAACATGACGGTCATGTAGAAAGCTCCGTTTGTCCGGTTCACGAGGATGCCCGAAATGTCCTTCAGAAGATCATAAGCGATGCGCGAACGCTGTTCGTATACGGCATTCCGGTGCGCGATATGTTTTTCGTACCGGGGATCGGTCATGACCGCGGGAATCACCTTCTGCGGTAGTGTGGTGGAACAGACTTCAAGCATCTTGTCGTCCACAATACTCTTGATGTATTTAGCGAAGACAGGGTCCTTGTCCGCATTATACACCTCGATCCACCCGCACCGGGCCCCGGGCCAGGGAAGTTCCTTGGATATGCCCTGCATCGAGATTCCGCACACGCCGTTGATCACGTCGGCGAGGGGCACCGACTTCTTGCCGTTATAGGTCAGGTTGATATAGATCTCATCACACACGATAAACAGGTCGAATTCCTTCGCGATGGCAACGATCTCGAGCAGCACTTCCCGCGGGTAGACCGCGCCTGTGGGGTTATCCGGGTTGATGACCAGAATGCCGGAGATGGAAGGATTGTACTTCACCTTCATTCTGATGTCGTTCAGATCGGGGTACCAGAGATTGTTCGGGTCGAGCCGGTAGGAAACATACTCCGATCCCGCATGCGATGCCTCTGCCGATGAATGGGTGCTGTAAGCAGGGCTCGGGCCGATGACACGGTATTCCTTCCGGAGCTGGCCGTAAACTTTGCTGATAGCATCGCCCAAGCCGTTGAAGAAGATGATATCTTCCTTCGTGATCTTGACGCCGCCGTTCCTGTTCGCCTTTTGGGCAAGATACTCCCGCGTTGCATCAAGTCCCTTCGTGGGAGAATAGGCATACGTCAGGTCATCCTTCATGGTGCCGATGATAAGGTCCTTGATCCAGTCCGGGAGCTTCTCGCCCTTCTGTACCGGATCGCCAATGTTCTCCCAGTTGATCTCTATCCCCAGCTTGCCGAATTCCTTGGCAACGGCGACGATTTCGCGGATCTCGTACTTAAGCTCGTCAGCGCCGAGTGAAACAATGTTATTTCGCATGAGACTCCCTCAATGTCAAAAATAAATTTACCAAAGGGCCACAGAGGAAACGGTGTTCCAAAATCAAACCGCGCAAAAAGCTCCGTGCTATCTATGGGTTGGCTGATATACACCTTCTCGATTAGAGGTGCGGAAACGGAGACTGAATTCATCTTACCAAATTAAGCAGTACCGAGTAAAGCCTAATTTTAGCTTTTTCCGGCCTGAAGGGCCTTTCCGGCGACCATAAGTTTCCTTTCCACATAGGCCCGGGCAAAAGCCACGGCATCGTTGATCTGCCGGACGTCGGGCAGCACCTTGGCTAATTTATCGATATATCCCCGCTCAAGCACCATCCGAAGCGAAGCGGCAAAATTGAGATCATAGAGCCAGGACAGCTGAAGAAGCTTGAAATCATTCAAGTTCCGCAGGTCCGCCTTGTTGACCATTTCACCCCGGGCCAGACAGGCAAGAATCGCCGGCGAATAGTCTGGAGCATCGGGAAGTCCGAGACCGACGGCCGTTGCCCTGCCACCGTGATCCTGACTGAAATAGTCGACAAACACGCGCCAGATATCGAGCTTGTCCGCATCGCGGATCAGTTTGGCGAACAGCATGGTCCTCTCGTCAAGTTTTCCCGTCAGCGAGTACACATTATGCAGCGTCACGGAATGCACGATAAGGTTGCGCTGATCTTCGGGCAATGTCCCGAGTACGTTCTTCTCGAGAAGCACCTGTACTCCCAGGGTTGCGTGGTTCACCGATATGCTGTCGTCGAAGGTCTTATACCGCTGGTATTGCGGGAACCTGCCGACATCATGAAGCAGCGCGATCGCCTCGGCGAGCGGCAGGTCGCCTTCATTCAGCTGCAGGGCGCGTCCGATCCGCAAGGCATTCTCGCATACTTCGTGTGTATGATGCTGCTTGACCGTGATATTTTGCTGATCTTCCCGGACCGGGGTGGAGAAGGAAGCGCAATAGCCGGCAAACCATTTTTTAAGCAACGTCAGTTCTTCCTGTTTCATAATTACCTGCTCCCGCAAACCCGGTGATTGTACTTCTTTGACTAAAGAGAGTCAAGAGCCTCTGGTGCGTGATCCCTCAACAAACAGATTTGACAGGAGAAGAGGCTTCCGCTATCATTGTTTAAAAAGAGAGGAGGAACAACGTATGAAGGTTATCAGTCTGTTTTTCGCGCTTTTGCTGGTTTCAGCAGCTCCTCTGTTTGCCGCTCCCGCCACTATGCAGGAGGGCAACTGGGAGATCACGATGAAGATGGACATGGCGGGTATGCCCTTTGCCGTGCCACCCATGGTCACCACCCATTGCTACACTAAAGAGGATATCCAAGATTCGAAAAAGACAATCCCCAACACGTCGCAAAAGAAGAATGACTGCGAACGAAAGGATGTGAAGGTAGTGGGAAACAAGGTTACCTGGACGATGCAATGCAAGGACGGCAGCACTGGCTCCGGTGAAATGGAATACAAACAGACGTCGTACAACGGCATGATGACGCTGGAAAAAGTCGATAACAAGGGAGGAACATCAAAGATCGTTTATCACATGAGTGGAAAAAGGATCGGCGACTGCAAATAAAGGCCGGGATGATCTTTGTTTCAACGTCCCCTTGCGCCCCGTATGTTCGTGCGGGGCTTTTACTTTTTTTGCAGTAGAGGAGTATTTCCCATGCTCATCCGTGAATTACATGATTGCGAGGAATTCATCGCCGGAGACAATTGTGTGCTTCGTGAGATACTGCACCCGGACAAGGAGGACCTGGCCCTGCGCTATAGCCTGGCACACGCAGTCGTGAAACCGGGCGATACGACGTGGGCGCACCGGCTCAAAACATCGGAAGTCTATTATATCATAGAAGGCGAAGGCATTATGCATATCAACGGCGAAGACGCGCCGGTCAGGCCTGGATCAACCGTATACATTCCACCCCAGGCTATCCAGAGCATCACAAATTCCGGGAAATGCGACCTCAAGTTCATCTGTATTGTCGATCCGGCTTGGCGCAGAGAAGATGAGGAAATAGTGTAGGAGCGGTCCCCGCGCCTGCCCAGTTTCATCGCAATTATGTACTATGATATCCTTTTGCCTCTTATCAAACGCTCCGGTAAAAAGCACCATTCCTGCTGAACAATCTCGGGAGGGCATTCTTTGTCGCAGGAATGAGGAAGTTTTGCATTCAGCGCCTTCAATAAGGTCTGCTATCAGACAAACAAAACATCGAGCTCCAGTCTGATTATGGTAGATAGGTGTCAAATGTCAGGACATCGTTGATCCGTTTTTAATGGTGCCATATATCAAGACATCGTTTACCGGAGTCCTATAGGGGAGTCTGATGGTAGTAGGTCTTCAGGCTGGTATAAACATCCTTAGGTGATTCACCTCCCTGGATGTGGCGATTAATAGCTTTCTGTCTCAGTTCTTCTTCCATCGGAGCCCTCCTTTAACATTTCTGAATGAGGAGAGCATGATAGCACCAAACTAGACTGAGGGCTTTATCAATAGCTTAAACCAGATTTCGGGTCAACGATGTCCTGACACATCCGGGTCAACGATGTCCTGACATTTGTCAGATAGGCATTAGAAAATTGCCCCCCTGCCCTTCCTGAACCAGTCTAACCCGGTCAATGCATTCCTCGGAAAGATGCTGCGCAAAACAGTGAAACAACCGGACCTGCACTTACCATTTTCCATCTCGGCCTCGAAAAATCATTTGCCATAACAATCATTTTGCGTTAATATAAAGAATTGTATTTTTTACAATATATCCAATTATAAAAGGGAAACGAATGCTCCAGGTCACCAACATAGAAAAATCTTATGGGAAGCAGGTGCTGTTTGACGGTGTCGGCTTTACCGTAAACCCCCGTGAGCGCGTGGGGCTGGTAGGCCGGAACGGCCACGGCAAATCCACGCTCTTCCGTATGATCCTAGGCGAGGAACACCAGGACGCCGGAACGATCACGACGCCCTCCGGCTACACCATTGGCCACCTCTCCCAGCACATCCATTTCACCGAAGATACGGTCCTCCAGGAAGCGTGCCTTGCCCTTCCGAAAAACGAAGACCACATTGACGAAACCTACAAGGCAGAGGCCATCCTGCACGGCCTCGGGTTCATGAACGATGACTTCGGCAGCCATCCGTCGTCCCTATCCGGCGGATACCAGGTACGTTTGAATCTTGCCAAGGTGCTTGTTTCCGAACCAAACCTCCTGCTTCTCGACGAGCCCACAAACTACCTCGACATTGTCTCGGTCCGCTGGCTCACGCAGTTCCTGCGCGCCTGGAGGAACGAGATGATCATCATCACCCACGACCGCGACTTCATGGACAGCGTAACGACCCACACCATGATCATTCACCGTTGCAAAATGAGGAAAATCGCGGGCGGAACCCAGAAGCTCTACGACCAGATCCTGCTGGAAGAGGAGATCTACGAGAAGACGCGCCAGAACGACGAAAAGAAACGCAAGGAAGTGGAGCAGTTTATCAACCGGTTCCGGGCGCAGGCGACCAAGGCCAGCGCAGTCCAGTCGCGTGTCAAAGCGCTCGCGAGGCACGAGAAGCTCGATAAGCTTGAGGAGATCAAAGCGCTCGACTTCAAGTTTCGGTCAGCGCCGTTCGAAGCCAAGTGGCTCATGACCGTGGAAGACCTGTCCTTCGGCTTCTCCCAGGACAGCCCGCAACTGATCGACAGGCTCTCGTTCGCGGTCGGCAAAAAAGACCGCATTGGCGTAATCGGCAAGAACGGAAAGGGAAAAACAACGCTCCTGAACCTGCTGGCACGGGAAATTTCCGCCACAGGCGGAGACGTCAAGCTCCACCCGAACACAAAGATCGCATACTTCGGCCAGACCAATATCAACCGCCTGCGGCCGGAAAAGACCGCCCTCCAGGAAATCATGGATGCTCACCCTGACAACGCCCAGGGAGAATCCCGCTCCATCTGTGGCCTCATGATGTTCGAAGGCGACAATGCGCTCAAGAAAGTGAGCGTTCTCTCCGGCGGAGAAAAGAGCCGCGTGCTCCTTGGCAAGCTCCTGGTCTCACCGGCTAATATGCTCATGCTCGACGAACCCACGAACCATCTGGACATGGAGTCCATTGATTCGCTGATCGAGGCAATCGAGGCCTTTGACGGCGCCGTCATCATCGTGACCCACAGTGAACTGATCCTCGAGGCCATGGCGACCAAGCTGATCGTCTACGACAACGACACCGTCTCGGTCTTCGAAGGCACATACCTGGACTTCCTTGAACGTGTGGGATGGAGCGACGAAGGCGGTGTGCGCGTAAAGAAGGGAAAGAAGCAGCAGGTTGACAGGAACGTGAACCGAAAGGATGCGAAAAAGCAGCGTGTCACAATCGTATCGGACAAATCGAAAATCCTGAGTTCGCTCAAGAACAGGATTTCGGCCATCGAGGAAGAGATCACTAAGCTGGAACAGGCCGCGGAGCGCGATACCCAGGAGCTGATTGAAGCTTCTGTTAAAGGCAAAGCCCTTACCATCAAACAACTCTCTCAGTCGGTAAACGAAACAAAAGCAAAGATCGAGAAGCTTTTTTCCGAGCTTGAGACGGTGACTGCGGAGTATGATGCTAAGGTGCAGGGGTTCGACCAACAGTTGAACGAGCTGGCGCAAATCAGTTAGATCAATTCCTCATGAAAGATCCTGATACGATACCATGAAGGGCTCTAACCGCTTTGTCCATCAATGCCAGAAGGACCTGTAACAGTGGCTGCCGAGCTTTTTGCACCACTTGAAATGAATGCGCGTCTTGATTGATTATTTTCCCATGGACAGCATTTCGATCGTTTTTTTGATTTCTCCCGCATCAGGCGCATTCGGCATGAGCTCAAGATACTTCTGAAACTCCGGAATTGCCTGCTTGTTGTCGTGCAGGTCATTAGCCAGGACGACACCGAGGTTACGGTGCCCGTTCGGGAAGTTGGGATCAATTTTAAGCGCCTTCCGGTACTCTTCGACCGCCTTATCAAACTTGCCTATCCCGCGGTAGCAGGTCCCCAAGTCAACCCGCACGGGCACATTCTTCGGGTCCAAGGCCAGCGCCTTCTCATAGGCATCGATGGCCTCATTCATGCGCTGAGCATCCATCAGCATATTGCCGAGGTTGATCCAGGGTTCCTTGTTCTTGGGTGACGCTTTCGCCATCTGCTCAAGCTGACTGATCTCGGTCTGCGATGGCACCGGGGGGGCATAGGTAGCCGGCCTCTGCTCTTCCTTCTTCTGTTGACACCCGAATGCCCCGATCGTCATTGCCAGTACCATCACGATACCCGCTATCTTTTTCATACTTCCTCCTTCCCGTGATAACTAGTTCAAGGTTCACATTTACTAATCCAAAAAGCGTTTCAATACCTCAGCCTTCAACTTCGCATTTCGTTTATCCTTTGATAAACGAACAGCAATAGTCCGTCAGCTTCTTCACCTTGAGCTTGAACTTCGCGTTCGGCGCCACCTCAAAGGACTGTCCACTCTTGACAGACTTCCAGGACGTCTCTCCCGGCAGGAGTACATCGAGTTCTCCGGACAGGATCTCCATGAGTTCCTTATCGGCGGTTCCGAATTCGAATTCTCCCGGCAACATCACGCCGAGGGTCTTCTTGGATCCGTCGGAAAAAAGCACGGACCTGCTGGTGACCTTGCCGTCGAAATAGATGTTCGCCTCACGAACCACTGTTACGCCTTTAAATTCTGACATAAGCCCCCTCTTTTCAAACCATGGATCAACGTTGTGAGCTAAAACGCATGTCCTGTTTGCTGGAGTAAGCATTATCCTTATACCCGGTGTAAATTACTTTGTAGATTTCATGCTCCCGGGTTTTTCCATGATGCTCCCCTTCGCGTCCCTCAGTGTTTATCTGTGGTTACCTTGTGTCGTTTTACCTTGTCAAATGCCGGTACTTGATCCGGTGCGGCTGGTCTGCGTCCGCACCGAGGCGTTTCTTGCGGTCTTCTTCGTACTCTGTATAGTTCCCGTCAAAGAAAGCGACTTTGCTTTCTCCTTCGAACGCCAGGATGTGCGTTGCAATCCTGTCGAGGAACCAGCGGTCATGGCTGATCACTACGGCGCAGCCCGCGAAATTTTCGAGCCCCTCTTCGAGCGCCCGCATGGTGTTCACGTCGAGATCGTTCGTCGGTTCATCGAGCAGCAGCACATTCGCTTCATCTTTCAGGATGCGCGCAAGGTGCACGCGGTTCCGCTCTCCGCCGGAGAGTACGCCGACTTTCTTCTGCTGGTCCGTGCCTCCGAAATTGAACCGTGACACATAGGCGCGGGAATTCATCAAGTGCTTGCCGAGCTGCACCTGCTCCTGGCCGCCGGTTATCACCTGCCAGATAGTTTTGTTCGGATCCAGCACGTCGCGGCTCTGATCCACGTACGCGAGCTTGACCGTATCGCCTATTTTGATCGCGCCTTTGTCCGGCTTGTCCTGGCCCGTGATCATGCGGAAGAGCGTGGTCTTGCCGGCTCCGTTCGGCCCGATGACCCCGACAATGCCGCCCGGCGGAAGCATAAAGGACATGTTTTCCACAAGGATGTTGTCGCCAAAGGCCTTGGTAACGTTCTCGGCTTCAATGACGACCTTGCCGAGCCTCGGTCCCGGCGGAATGTAGATTTCAAGCTCTTTCGCGCGCTTCTCGCCCTGCTGGCTCAAGAGCTGCTCATAGGAACTGATGCGCGCCTTTGATTTCGCGTGCCGCCCCTTGGGAGACATCCTGATCCATTCGAGCTCCCGCTGGAGCGTCTTTTGCCGGTCGCTTTCGGTCTTCTCTTCCTGTTTCAGCCGCTCCTGCTTCTGCTCGAGCCAGGAGGAGTAGTTCCCTTTCCACGGGATGCCCTGGCCTCGGTCGAGCTCAAGGATCCAGCCTGCGACATTATCGAGGAAGTAGCGGTCGTGCGTGACCGCGATGACCGTACCTTCGTATTGCTGAAGATGATGTTCGAGCCAGGCAACGGACTCGGCGTCAAGATGGTTCGTGGGTTCATCGAGAAGGAGGATGTCGGGCTTTTGAAGAAGCAACCGGCAGAGCGCCACACGCCGTTTCTCGCCGCCGGAGAGGACATTCACGTTCGTGTCGCCTGCAGGACAGCGCAGGGCGTCCATGGCCATTTCGAGCCGGCTGTCCAGCTCCCAGGCATTCAGATGATCGAGTTTCTCCTGCACCTCTCCTTGCCGCGCAATAAGTTTGTTCATCTCCTCGTCGGACATTGGACTTGCGAAACTTTCGTTAATTTTGTTGTACTCGTTCAGAAGATCAACCGTCCCCTGTACGCCCTCTTCCACAATCTGGCGAACGGTTTTATCGGGATCGAGTTTCGGTTCCTGTTCGAGCAGACCCACGGTGTAGCCCGGCGAAAGTACGGCCTCGCCCACAAACTCTTTGTCTTTTCCCGCCATAATCTTGAGGAGCGAGCTTTTTCCCGATCCGTTCAGACCGAGCACGCCGATCTTGGCGCCGTAGAAATAGGACAAATAGATGTCCTTTAGAACCGGTTTTTTGTCGTAGAATTTGCCTACTCCCACCATGGAGTAGATGATTTTGTTCGGTTCAGCCATAGATGTTGTTTTGATCCTCCTGAAATTCGGTAGGCTCTTTTGTACACTGTATCATGGCCGCCTGTCAATAACAAAAAAGGCGCGGACAAACGTGGGATTTTACCCATCGGACGGGAAAATAGTAAGACTGTTTCCACGCTTTGCCGTAGTTTTGCTATACTTATTCCTATCCCCGAAATAAAAAGAGCGTGCTAGCGGTCCCATTAAAAAGGAGGTATTGGCATGAACACTGAACCCGTATGCCCGATATTCAAACTCGATAAAATACTCGTCACAACCGATCGGTCCTCATTCAGCGAGGGCGCCATTCGGGAAGCGTTGAACTTCTCTAACAAGTGCAACAGCCGCCTTTACGTTATTTCGGTCCTCGAATCGAACCCAGAATATGAGACCATCGGTGCGAGCATCTATGAGAAGGAAAAACGCCAGGCGGCGGAATACCTTGAAAAGATCAAGGCGCGGGCGGTAAAAGAGGGAATCTCTGGCTGCGAGACCAAGCTACTCTTTGGACAGGACCCTTTCCGACTTATCGTCAAGGAAGCCGGGGAGAAAAATGTGGACATAATCATTATCGGCAGACGCGGCCGCAGCGGGATCATGAAGATGCTTATGGGAGGCGTGACCGCAAAGGTCATCGGCCATGCGCCGTGCAAGGTCCTGGTCGTGCCCCGCGCGGCACGGATCGAATGCCGGAATATTCTGGTAGCCACCGATGGGTCGGAGCACAGTTTGGCAGCGGCGGAGGTGGCGATCGGAATTGCGACACGTTGCGGAAGCAGTATAATCGCAGTCTCAGTCAGGCACTTGGAAACGGAGACGGCGGAAGCCGAAGCGCATGTGAACGCAGTTGCCGACATGGCCCGGAAGGTGAACGTACCCGTCAGCACGGAGACGCCTATGGGCAGGGCGCATGCGGCGATCGTCGAAATGGCGGGCGGGAGGGGCGTTGATCTCATTGTTATGGGAGCACATGGCAAAACCGATCTGCGACACCTTGTCATGGGAAGCACTGCCGAAAGGGTCATCGGGCTTGCCAATTGCGCCGTAATGGTTGTTCCGGCCCGTCCGGCTTAGACAAGCGGCCGGTTCTGGGAATCTCAGCTCTGGAATGACCGCACTGGAGAGGCGCAAGTAAATCTCTGACAAAGAAAACCTACACAAAAACAAAGCAATCCCGTCCGCTTCTAGCGCTTCGCACCGCGGAGGGGGAAATGCGCGGACAAGAGTTAAATGCCTGTTTCCGGGAGTGCCAACGATGTCAAAGTGGGTTTTCTGGGTAGACGTTACCAGACTTAAAAGAGAAACTGCGAATATTCAACCGGTGTTAGATTTTGCGCGTGAATACCGGGACAGCACATCCTTCAATTCATCATCGTACTGAAGGCCGTCGATTTTAGCACGGGTAAGGTCAGTGCGTCTCAGGCGTGCATTGCGCATATCGACGCTGCTGAGGTTTGATGCGGTCAGGGTAGCATCGAGGATATCCGCTTCCCGCAGGTCGGCAGAGGAGAGGTTCGCATTGCTCAAGTCCGTGCCGTAGAAGCGTGCACCCCGGAGATCGCACCCCGAAAAGTCGGCGCAAATCATGCTCGCGCTCCTGGCATGGATCTTTGTCATCACCGCGCCTCCGAAGCGCACCATACCCGCATCGGTCATCTGAAGATTTGCATTCGAAAGGTCCGCTTTCTCAAAAATCGCGGCGGCCAGTTTCGAGTTTGTAAAGTCCGCTTCCCGTAACATCGCACCGGTAAAATCAGCGCCTGTGCATGTGGAGAACGTAAGGTTGACTTTGTCGAGGACCGCTTTTACAAACGACACGCCGGTGAAGTTCGAACTGCTCAAATTGCATCCCGTGAGGTCGCAGCCTTCAAAGCTCGATCCGCTGAGGTTCGCGCTGCTGAGATCGGCCCCGGCAAGAATTGATCCATCGAAGCGTATTCCGAGAAGTTCCATATTGCTCAGGTTGACACCCGACAGGTCGCAATTTGAAACGTCCCCGCTCGTAGCAGCCGATGCTTGCACGTCTTTTTTCGACCGTTTTTCCATGTTTGGGAATCTCTTTGTTTGAGAAATTGCCCCCCCTGAAAAAGCCCTTTACTCCTTCAGCATCTCCTCAATCGTAAGTTTCACCGAATCGCAGAGCGACGGAAGATCATATCCTCCTTCGAGCGCGAACACGGCAGGGCAGGAGATACAGCTGTTAAGAATGCTCCGGACGATGCCGTGGATACCTTCGTCGGAAACCCGGATGTTGGCGTGGGGATCATTCACGTGGATGTCATACCCGGCCGAGACGAGGACAAGGTCGGGATCGAAACGCTGGATGAGGCCGGGCAGGATGTCCTGGTATACTGTCAGGTAGTCCCTGTTCCCTGAGCCTGCCTGGATCGGGACATTGTAGGTAAAGCCAAGACCCCTTCCTTTGCCGCGTTCCATGTCCTTTCCGGTATCGGGATAGTAGGGATGCTGGTGCGTGCTGAAATAGAAGACGCTGTCGTCCTCCTCGAAAATGTGCTGGGTACCGTTGCCGTGGTGGGCGTCAAAATCGACGATAAATACGCGTCGGTAGCCGCTGAACCGGGCATACTTGGCGGCCACAGCGACATTGTTGAAAATGCAGAAACCCATGCCCTGATCTGCTTCGGCATGGTGTCCAGGAGGCCGGATTGCGCAGAACGCCCGGTCGATTTGTCCCTGTTTGCATTGTTCCACCGCCTCCATGACCGCGCCCGCCGCGTGGAGCGCGGCATCAAGCGTACCCTCCGACAGAAACGTGTCGGGATCGAGCTCTCCGGAACCGAAGTTCCTGATCTTTTCAATATACTCACGGGTGTGGACACGGACGATGTCATCGAAGGTCGCCTGGCGAGGGCTGAGACGAATCAGCCGGGGCCAGAGGCCTGCTGCTTTAAGCGTGACGATGATATTGATGAGGCGGTCGGGCGAATCGGGATGCCAGACCGGCGGCTCATGGCGCAAAAAGACTTCATCGAAAGCAAAACCGACTTTTTTCATAAGGAGAATTACAAGCTGCCGCAATAACCGGGAACGAATACAGAGAACGGTTAAACTACCTGTTCTCCGATTGTTCGGCAATTATTTCCCGCACGTCGGGCAGCCGGGGTCCTTGCGGATCTTGAATTTTTTAAAGTCCGTTGTAGCGCCTTCCCATACGAGAAGCTGTCCCTTGATGTTCGTGCCGGTGCCGGAAAGGTATTTGAGCGTTTCAAGGGCCTGGAGCGATCCGATAACCGCGGGCGTTGCACCCAGCACGGGAAAAACTTCCTTGGGGGGAGCTTCCGGGAAGACGCAGCGCAGACACGGCGTTTCCGGGGACTGGATGAACGACAGCCTGCCGTCAATGCCCCAGATGCTGCCGTAGACAAGAGGAATCTTTTTTCTGATGGCGCATTCGTTCAGGAGAAATCGGGTTGGAAAATTGTCCATGCAGTCGAGAATGATGTCGGAATCGCCCACGAGCCGGTCCACATTGTCTTCAACGATCTTGTCCGTCAAGGCCGTGACCGCGATCTCGGGGTTGAGCCGCTCCAGGGTCATCTTTGCAGAAACAGCCTTGTTCGTGCCGATCCGGGTATGATCGTGCAGGATCTGGCGGTTCAGGTTGGACCAGTCGGGAGAGTCGAAATCGCAGATCCTGATGTTCCCGACACCGGCAACGGCAAGGTAGATCGACACTGGCGACCCGAGCCCTCCTGCCCCGGCGATGAAAACAACCGACTTTTTTATTTTCTTCTGAGTTTCCTCGCCCCACCCCTCCATCATCATCTGCCGTGTGTACCGCTTCTGCTCCGTGTCGGAAAGATTCATTGAGAGATCCCCCCCTCAGTTCTTGAAATTTGCGCAGACGACAATACAAAAAGCCTGGCCGGTTGAGATAGTGATGGCCTGCACTGTGAGAGAAAATTTGCCGTTACGAGCAATTATTATAAGCCGCGTCAAACGGTTTAATCAACAGTTTATTTCAGTTTTACCCTGGCCTTGCGCAGCAGCAGGTCGGGCACATACGATGATTTGAACACACGGAGGTTTTCTTTGTCCAAATCCTGTTCAAGATTCAGAAATTTATATTGCGGCGGCAGAATCTTCGCAAAATTATTGAACATATATTGATAAACACCCTTGAATTTGACGCGTGCCTTGGCGAAATGCAGGACAAAGGTCTCGTTATTCACCTCCTCACCGAGTACGAACCCAGCCGGTTCGTTGTCCGCATAGTAGATTCCGCCGCACAGGACAAGTTCGTCATAGCGGTCGAGCGCTTCGAGACAGGGAGCAAAGTCGGTATCAGCCGCGTTCATCGCCGACGTCTCCTGCCAATCCTTGAGAATAAAGCGCGCTTGGTCGAGACGGTCATTGGTGAGCGGCAGGGCATCGTGCTGATAGAGGTCCAAAAACTGCTTTAGCAGGTTCCTTTTCTTATGCAGGTTTCTTCCTTTATAAGTCCTCATCTTTTCGACGGTGTAGACATAATCCTGATCTCCATCTTTAAATTCGACCTCGAACTCATCGTGCCCGAAAAAAGGAAGCCATGCCTCGGGAATCGGAAAAAGAAAATCCACAGTTTTCATAAGTTCCTTTAGGTATTCACGATCCAGGCTGCGCACATCTACGGTCGGCATGAGGTAGAGATGACCGTCATAGGATTTCCCCTTGATAAAGATGTCCCGGTCTGTGATGATCTCGTAGTCGTGGTTTTGCCTGAAGAGGTAGAGATTGGCAAAGGTATACTCGGAAAGGCCGGCATTCGCCTGCTTCAGCCGCGGCACGAGGATGTCTTTGTGACGAAGGTCCAACTTCTCATTATGCATGCATTCAATAATAGAGGATAACGGCATTTTGTCAAGTTTGTTGTGACGGCGTGTCGTGCTGGCGGCAAACTGCTTGTCGATGAAATATGCTATACTTGATTTATATAAGACAATTTTAGTATAGGTCATCTCGTGAAGGAGGACGGCATGCTCGTCATTGCGGATAATTTAAATACGCGGAACGCGCAGTACATGGGAGCAGTGAAGAAAAAGGACGGAAAAACTATAGAAGCCATGGCAAAGGATCTAGCGGCCAGGGGTGCGGAACTCATCAATGTCCAGGTTTCTACTGACGGAAGCGATGACGAGGACTTTCTACCTTTCGTGACCGAAGCGATTCAGAAGGGCGCCGGCATCCCGCTCTGCCTGGATTCGAGAAATGTGAAGGCACTGAGCAAGGCGATTCCGCTCTGTGAGGAGCCCCCGATCATCAATTACTTTTCAGCAGATGAAAAAAATCCCGACGATCTCCTAGCCTTGGTGAGCAAGTCAAAATCGAACCTCATCGTCAGGGCGCTTAAGGGCACTGTGCCGTCCACGCTTGAGGCCAAGCTGCTAATCATCGAGGAGCTTCTGGAAAAAGCCAATGCCGCAGATATCCCGAATGAACGGCTGTTCGCCGACCCCTCGGTGGTGCACATCAGCAAAGGCATGGGGCAGGAGCACCTGCTTAATGCCCACGAAAGCATCGTAGTGCTGAATGAGATGGTCGACCCGCCGCTCAACACCGTTATCTGGCTGTCGAATGTGACGACCAGCCTGCCGAAGAATCTGAAGTCGATAGTTGCATCATCCTATCTCAGCTACCTGGCTGGCGCCGGTCTCAATGCGGCGCTCGTGGATGTCATGGACAGGGAAGTAATGAAGGTGGTCTACCTGATCAAGACCTTCCGTGATGAGATCACCTTCGCAGCGGGGGATCTGGCGTAGACGATTCAGCAGCCGAAAAATTGCAAATCCGCGGGGTGCAAAACTCCGCGGATTTTTTTATTCCAACAGCGACAGGGTTCAGCCTGCGTTAAGATACGCATTGGACCGTGCGCTTGATACGGCAGTCAGTGCTCACCGCTTGGCATATTCTTTCTGTACTTCTGGAATAAGCTGCTGGTACTCTTCACGGGGGATCTTCGAATTCCACTTGTCCGTTGCCATGCCGATGCCGATCACCAGATAAAAGAGTGCGATAAGGAGCACCGGGAAAAGCCAGGGCTTTACGATGCCACTCTTTTTTCCGAGCTTGTAGGTAAGCTCAAGCGCGCCCTGCGAGGGGCAGTGGCTCACGCAGGTCAGGCAGCCGAAGCATTCCTCGGACTTGACAGCCTGCTTGCTTTCAACATCAAGCAGCGTCGGGCAGTGCCGGGTGCAGGCGTGGCAGTTGGTGCACTTGTCCTCGTTCCGCCGCACCTTAAAGGGGCTCAACCGGCTCAGAAGACCAAGAAGGGCGCCATAGGGGCAGAGGTAGCGGCACCAGAAGTTCTTGTACAGCACCGAAAGCGCAACGAACGCGATAAGGACCCACATCGTGAGTGATGACATCTCGGTGAAAAACTTCATCATTCGCACATCCACGACCTTGTAATAGTCGGTGATCATGAAAAGGACCATCATGTTCGGTGCCATGGCTACACCGATCAGGATTAGGAAAATGCCGAGAAGAATGTATTTGAGCGACCGGAGCGAGATATCCGTGAATTTGCCGATGCGGAAGTTCCGGCCGAAAATCCTCTCGCCCAGCATCCAGGTATATTGGGAAATCGTACCGATGGGGCAGATCCAGCCGCAAAAGCCCTTTTTCATGACGAGGGAAACGCCGAGGATGGCGACAAACATGATGAAGCCCGACGGGTGGACCGGCTCAACGATCCCCGTAAAAAGAAAATACTTGAAGGCCATCAGCCCGCCGATTGGGAGAAAAGCGTCGACCGAAGCGGGCCGTTGAACAATGGGGTGGCCCGGGATCAGGAACTGCTGAACGAACTGGTAAAACTGATACCCGATGAAAATGGTGAACAGGAGAAAGCCGGCCTGCACAGTATAGCGGAGCGGGCGGAGATATTTTTTCCGGTTATTCATGGACCCATAATACACCGCCGCGGGCTAAAATGGTATGATATTGATCATAGGTTGTTTCTGTTTTTTTCAATGCCTTGATCATTCCCTGGCGCGTTGCGAAAAAACCTCTGGGAAGTCGTGTCTTCCTTCTGCTTCTTCATTATACGATAAAAATCGCGGCGCGGGCAGCCAGCCAGCTTTTACGCGTAGGATCCCTGGATCCTGCCTCCGCAAAAGCAAACCCGCCAGCCCAGCCAGCCCTGTCTGCATTGTTGCCACCGTGAGCGTCTCTAGCTCTGCGTGAGCGGTCATAGGGCAAATGCCAATCTCGCAGGCCCTGGCTCCGCGGGTTCGCGTCCGCAAATTTTATGTTCTCTGCAGTTTTTCTTTCCAACACCCGTTCATTACAGGGACCTTTTCTTTCATGACTATGATTTCTCACCGATTTCAATGAGGCAGAAATTTCATGTCTCTCCCGATTGTGGAATGGCCTTTACATTGTTTGTTCAGATGTGCTATTTATTATATATATGTTTCACGATCTGCATAATTTTTTTTATCCAAAAACCGTGGCCTTGATAGGCGCAACGGATAACGTCTCAAAGCCAGGGCGCTCCATTCTTGAAAACCTCGCCCATTTCAACGGAGCTGTCTATCCGGTCAACCCGAAACACCAGACGCTTCTCGGCCACCATTGCTACCCGTCCATCACCGCTGTCCCCGAGGATATAGACCTCGCGATTGTTGCGCTCCCTGCCCCACTGGTGGAGCAGGAGATCGGCCGTCTGCATGAAAAAGGCATTCACCATGCCATCTTGGTAAGTTCGGGATTTGCCGAGTCGGGCGCGGTGGGTATCGTCATGCAGCAGCGCATCGCGGAATTGACACAAAAGTACGGAATCCGGGTTATTGGTCCGAACGCTCTAGGCGTCTACAACACGGAAAACGGACTCGACAGCTTTTTTGTTTCCCGCGAACGAGTGTCGCGTCCCGTGGCGGGACGCCTGTCAATCGTCTCCCAGAGCGGTGCAATTGCAGTCATCCTCATGGAAGCCCTTGCCCGGGACGGCATGGGTATTGCCAAGGCCGTGAACTACGGCAACCGTCTCGACATCGACGATGCCGACGCGCTCGACTACTTCGCCGATGATTCCCGGACCGGCTCAGTGGCCATGTACATGGAATCGGTGGCTGACGGCAGGAAGTTTCTTCGGGCAGCCAAGGCCTTTGCGTCAAAGAAACCTCTCGTGATATGGAAAGCGGGCAAGCACGAGCTGGGCGCCGCTGCCGTAGCGTCCCATACAGCAACACTTGCGGGAACCTACGGCCTTTACGAGGCTGCTTTCCGCCAAGCGGGCGCTGTCGAAGCCTACGACTTTGACCACATGATTGACGCAGCCAAGGCCGTGGCGCTCATGGATTATCCCTGCGTTGGAAACAAGCTCCTGGTCGTTACGAACGGTGGCGGCATGGCAGTGGCTGCTTCAGACCAGGCGCAGCTCGAAGGATTTATCATGCCGAGAATACCGGAACCGGCGCGGCAGAAGCTCGAAAGCATCTTCCCTCCCTTCTTTGTGAAAAACAATCCCATAGATCTAACCGGCAGCGGGAAGAACGAAGATTACTTTACCGCACTCAAGGAGGCGCTGCCCTATTATGACGCGGCCATCGTCATCGTGCTCATGGGAGCGACCACTGTTACTGAGGAGGCGACGGAAATGATCGCCCGTGCTTGCCATAATGCGCAAAAACCTGTCACCTGCTGCATTCTTCAGGGCCTCGGTTATACCCAAGAAGCCATGCATTCGCTTCTGAAGCGCGGCATCCCTGTTTACCCTTCACCCGAACGGGCCGTGCGCGCGCTGGCAGCGCTCAGAAGCGCCCACAAAAAGAAAGAAGGATGCACGTGACCGGGGTCAACCAAAACAGTATGGCCGAACGATGACCACACCTCACCATATCATAGAGATTGCACTTAAGGAAGGCCGCAAAGCGCTTTTCGAACACGAGGCTAAGGAGCTTGCGCGCTCGGCGGGCATCATTGTGCCACGCTTTGTCCTTGTCGATCCCCGGGACCCGAAAGCTGTTGTTGCCGCAGGAGAGTCGCTCGGTTTTCCCGTCGTCCTCAAGGCAGTTTCAACCGAAATCCTGCACAAAACAGATGCGGGCGCCGTGATTCTAAACATAACCACCAGCGCAGGGTTATCGGCCTCGATCACGACCATGAAAAACATGGTTGCGGCAAGAACGCCCAGCGCGGTCATTCGTTCGTTCCTCATCGAAAAAATGATGCCCCAGGGCCTGGAACTCCTGATCGGCGGTTTGCGCGACAAGCAGTTCGGACCTTCCCTTTCATTCGGCCTCGGTGGGGTCTGGGTCGAGGCGCTCAAGGACGCGGTCTTCGGCATCTTGCCCATGACGCGCGACGAGATGCTCGATATGATCGGCGAGACCAGGGCGGGCATGTTTCTGAAGGGTTTCCGGGGCAGCCCATCCCTGGACCAGGAGGCCGTCCTTAGCGTCCTTAATGCAGTCGCAAAACTGTTTGCCGATCATACGGAAATTCTGGAGATCGACATGAACCCTGTCCGGGTCTACGTCCGCAGTGCCGCGGCGCTCGATGTCAGAATCATCCTTGCCTGACCCAGGCAGTATGCAGGCACTCGGCAACGACCATCATGCATGACCCCATGGACGACGACAAAACCAGCGGTGAACTTGCCCGCCTGAGGGCAGAAGTCAAGCGCCTCCGCAAAGCCCTGACCTGGCAATCTCCGAGCCTCGACATGCTGTTAAAGCGAAGAGGCTTTACGATATATAAGAAGGAACCGGCAGAAAACCTCCTGATCCCATTCGATAAATATCTGACCAGCTTCTACTGTATGCTGCACAAGTACTCCTTCAGGCTTTTCCTCCGCGACGTGATCAGGCACCAGGACCAGTTTACCCTTGAAGACGTTGCGCGTTATGCTACTCAATCGGTAACAAAAGAATATATTGACTATCTGCGGTCCATTAAGCTCGTCAGGAAAAGCGGGAAGTCGTACAAACTCACCAAAGGACCGATCACAAGCTTCGGAGAAACGCTCGAGTGGTATGTTACCGAGATGTTCAGAAGGGAATTCGGTTCCGAGGCTGCGTGGGGTGTCAAGTTCAAGAGGCCGAACATCGGCGGGGATTACGATCTTATCGCGAAAATCGACGACTCGCTTCTCTATGGAGAAGTCAAGTCATCGCCGCCCAAGCAAATCTACGACAGCGAAATTGCGGCGTTTCTCGACCGGGTTGCGGACCTGGCGCCCGCGATTTCCGTTTTTCTCATGGACACGGAACTTCGCATGAAAGACAAGCTCGTGCCGATGTTCGAGAAAGAGCTTCAGAGGCGGAACGATGACCCGCCGCGGGTTATCCGAATGGAGCGGGAGCTGTTCCATATCCGGGACAGGATCTTCATCATAAACGCCAGGGAAAGCATTCTGCAGAATCTTGAGAAAGTCATGAGCTGGTACTATCGAAAAAAGTCAGGATTGTCCTGACCATTGCTAAAACGCTTCTCACCTGTTGCATTCTCATTTAGCTTTACAAATGGCCATGATCTTCTTCAATCCTTTCAATAGGGGAGGATTATTTTATGGTTAATGTGGACAAACCGCTCGTCGTTATGGTAAACTAGCCGGGCCGTCAGGATATTTGTTCGGCAAGACAGACCCTTCAGGCATCGTGATCTTCAGCAGGAATGTTTGCCGTAGATGAAGGCTCAATCATACTTTGAAGATTACATCAGATAGGTGGATGTTTGTTTGTCACTTACCAAAATAATACTTATCTGGTCTCTTCGCACCTGGCGTCTTATATCCCCGCCCTGAAGAGACGGAAGTTTAGAACGCGGATGATAATTTGAACATTGCCATGGCAGCTGATCAGCAAAGGTTTTCCGCAAGCCTCATCCGCCGCTTCCTGGAACATACGGATGGGGTGCCGGGCTCCGAGCTGATCGTTCGATTTTTTCTCAACTTTGGGGTTGGCTTGAAACGTCTCTCTCTTATTATTTATCTTGCCGCAAACCTGTTGTTCATACTGGCGGCACCGTCTTCGGCGCTCTCTCAGAAAAGAATCCCGGCAAAAGCTGCGATCGTCATGGATTCCTCAGGAACTGTTCTTTATGCGAAATTCCCTGATGCAAGGCTCGCTCCCGCAAGCACCGTCAAACTGGTAACGGCCATGGTGGTTATTGACAATCTCTATCCCGGAACAAAAGTTACCATAAGCAAAAGCGCCGCGAAAGTCCGTTCCATACAACCAAGATTACGACCCGATGAGGAAATGACCGTTTCCGATCTCCTCCATCTCGCGCTGATGAAATCCATAAACGGCGCCGCAGTTGCCCTAGCCGAAGCCACCGCCGGTTCAGAGCAGGACTTTGTAGCCTTAATGAACCTCAAGGCTAAGGAGATCGGGGCGCACAATACACTCTTTGCGAACGCATCGGGGCTACCGAAAGGGATCCAGTACACGTCGGCAAGCGATCTCGCGCTTATTTTAAAAACTGCGCTCACCTATCCTTTGATACGGGAAATCCTGGGTAAGAAGGAATACCTGATCGCGACATCCGGTGGAAGGGAAATTTTTCTAGAGAATTCAGACAATCTCCTCTGGCAAAGGGACAATATCATCGGAGGGAAAACGGGGTATACTGGGACGGCGAGGCACTGTTTCGTCTGCGCGATCGATACGGAAAAAGGGCCTCTCTATACCGTGGTTCTCGGAGCGCGTTCGAGAAGCAGCTTGTGGAGAAGTACGCTTCTGCTAGAGGAAATCGGGATGAATCCGGAGGCGGCATACGCAACGGTAAGTCCGCGCGAGAATCAAAAGAAGCCCATTTACTGACGAAATGATTTGTTTTCATCCTGCCGCGCAGTGTCGGATAAGCGTAGGGCAGGCAATTCAGCCAGAGAGACAGTGCGTTCAACTTCACCTCATGCGGATTAACTCCCGGAACCTTGGCAACCCAGTCGCTTTTTAAAACTCTGCCAGAACCTGCAAACAAACAATCTCCGTCGACCTGTACCGGCATGACCGGCAGCAGACGCTGAACTACGACATTCGCTGAACTCCACCACTTCAAATCAGGGTCTTCACAAAAAGCTGAAATAATATTGCCGCAGAGTACAGGGAGGGCGCTCAGAAAGGATATAGAAGTTTTAGAATGGTAATAATCTCTTTCGTCCTGTTCGGGCAGGCATAATACCCCGGAATTTCCGTCGCGCCGAAAATAAAAATGCCGGAAGCAATAAAACAAACGCTTCCGGCATTAGGGGAGGCAAAGGTATCGGGCCCGCGAGTATGAAAGGCGCATCGCCCTACGGCCTAAACATATCGCGTTTAAAGGCTCATTTATTTACTCATTCACCAAGGCGTATGGTATCTCTTAAAATTGTTCCCCCCCGACTCCGTTTGCCTTGGCCGGGCCCGATTGTACGAATCTGAATATAAATACCATGCAAGACAATTATGCAAGTGTTATTGTTTATCCGCATGCTGCAGATCCACAAAAACTGAGAAGCCCTCCGGAATTACAACGATCTTTCCTTTCTCATCAAGCAGCAGCTTCTCGACATTCACATGTCATTCTATAAAGCATACTCTATGCCAAAGATGTAAACCTCGTGCAATCAAAGTGTTACGATATGCCTGACGAGCACCGTAAATATCAACTTGGTGAATTTCCCATTTTTGGCGGGTGACATGGCCAAAAAATTACATTTCATTCACAAACAATGCAATACGCTGATTCACCACATAGCAAATCCCGGCAAAACCGTCATCATGCTTACCAGCACTGATCATGCGGCAAAATAGGCATTCCCGCGCAGTTTTCCTTACCATGATATTCTTCACGCTTGAACTCGCGTCGAACTTCATTAATATCGACGGGGACCTGCTTGGCAAGATCAGCGCTGAGATGATCATGGCGGATCCTATTATGTGCCGCTTCGCAATTCCGTCAAAAAACCCATTTATAAGTGGAAGTTTTTTTGTGCGACGGCGTAATCGTTCTGGGACATTACCAGGTCAGGCGGGATCTGGCGAAGCAGGAGACGGATCTGAATATCGTCACATACTATTCCCTTGACAGAAAAGCGGCGTCTGCTATGATCTGGCACATGCAGGGTGACATCACACCTCTCGGAGGGTTCCGTTGAAAAAGATCCTCTCTGTCTGCGTTATAATCCTATTTTCAGCCTCCCTTGCCTCAGCCAAATTTGATCCGGCCTTCACCTGGACAACGCTTGAAACCCAGCACTTCGAGATCCACTACCACCAGGGCGAAGAGGAGATAGCCAGCCGCGCGGCGGTCATCGCCGAGGACGTACACGACCGCCTTGTCCCGCGCATCAAATGGGACCCGAAAGGCCGGACGCACCTCATTCTGGTCGACGCCATGGATGATGCGAACGGCCTCACAACGCCTTTTCCCTACAACCATATTACGCTCTATATCACCCGGCCCTTAGGCCAGCCCGGCTTCGGCACGATGGAGTACGACGAGTGGATGCGGCTGCTGATCACCCACGAGTACACTCATATTCTGCACCTCGACATGGTGAACGGCGCTCAGTCGGTCATCCAAGACATCTTCGGCAGGTTCTACTTTCCGAACCAGTACGAACCCATCTGGATGATCGAGGGTCTTGCAGTATATGAAGAGACCGAGCAGACCGCGGGCGGACGCGGGCGTTCACCGGGCTCAGAGATGGTCATTCGCACGGCTGTGCTGGAGGACCGCTTCCCTCACCTGAGCCAGGCCACTGTCTATCCCGATTTCTGGCCCTCCGACCAGGTCCCTTACCTGTTCGGTGAGGGATTTACCCGCTTTATCGTCGAGAAATACGGCAGGGAAAAACTCGCGGATATCTATACCAGCTACAGCAGGTTCGGTGTGCCATGGCTTGTAGATGCCAATGGAAAATGGACGCTCGACCAATGGTACAGCGACCTCTGGAACGAATGGCAGAACGAGCTTAAAACACGCTACACCAGACTGCGTGACGAATTGAGCGCAAAAGGCTTGACGACCTCGCTTGCGCTGACAACGCGTGGTTTTATAAACGTCGCTCCCGCCCTGTCACCCGACGGCAGACGTATTGCTTATACCGTTTCGAATGGCGATGAATTTCCCGGCATCTACCTCATGAACTCGGACGGAACGGGAGACCGTAAGCTGGTCGAGAATGTCACCTCCTCGACGGCATCGGGCGAAAGCATTGCATGGAGTCCCGACAACAGCGGCATCTATTATACGAAGGACGAGATCAGCAGAAACACGAACATCTACAACGATATTTATTTCTACGACCTGAAACGGGGCAAGGAAATTCCCGTCACCCGCGGGCTCCGGGCCCGGGATCCCTATCCCTCTCCGGACGGCAAAAAGCTCGTTTTTGTCGTAAACAGGCTCGGAAAAACGCGGATCGCCTTGGCCGACATTCCGAGCAGAAGGGGCGACCTGATCGATGAGAAAAACATAACCTGGCTAACCGGGGAAAGCGACTTCCTATATGAGACTCCGAGATTCAGCCCGGACGGGACCATGATCGTTGTGGGTGTGTGGCAGCCCGGCGGATACATGGACATCTGGATCCTCGACAATCGCGGTGTGAAGATTGAGGAGCTGATGCACGACCGCGCAAACGACGGAAGCGCCGCCTGGAGCGCGGACGGCAGATTCATCTACTTCTGCTCAGACCGTACCGGCGTCTTCAACCTATTCGCTTATGAACTTACAACGAAAAAAATCTACCAGATAACGAACGTGCTCGGCGGTGCGTTCTCGCCCGTGCCGTCGCCAGACGGCAAAACGCTCCTGTTTGTCTCTTACAGCTCCCGGGGTTACGACATTCATCTGCGGCCCACGGATGCCGCGTCGTGGAAAGTGGCCGAGCCCTATCAGGACCGCTATCCTGTTATGGCCTATGCTGAAAAGCCGGTTGAAACGAAAACGAGTCCGTACAACCCGCTCCCCACGCTCGTACCGCGTTTCTGGATCCCCTGGTATGGCTACAGTGAGGCAAGCCGGGACCTTTTCGGGTTTCTGACGTACGGACAGGATGCCGTTGCACGCCACACCTACGCCCTGAACGGACTTTACAGTCCCACAACACACCGTAAATGGTACTCCTTTGGCTATGCCTACGACGGACTGTACCCGACGATCCTGTTCGCTGCATCCGACCTGGACGCAACGTATAGCAATCTCATTTTGGACCTAACCGGGACAGGTGGAGACTATGTAGAACGTCAAAAAACAATTGATCTGTCGCTCGTTTTCCCGCTTCTTAAGTTCCGGAATCAGCATACCGTGACCATCGGTTACGAGCGGCAAGACATTTCGGCGCTCACACCGCTGCCGCCCGGGCCACAACCAGCACAGGGCAATCTCTCCTCCGGCCGCGTTAGTTATTTGTTCAACAACGCACAGCAATACGCGTTTTCGATCAGCCCCGAAGACGGGAGGACCATCGAAGTGGGTTACCAGCAGTACGACAGATCGATCGGCAGCGACTTCAATATCACCAAATACACGGCGGACTGGCATGAGTATATCAACTTCCCGTGGCCGCACCACGTCCTCCAGGCGCGGGCCTTTGCCGGGGTCTCGGCGGGTGAGGTGATTCCTCAGGGAGCGTTTCAGCTCGGTGGAGACAACCCAGGCGACACAACCATTTCCGTTAATGACGAGACGGTATATCTGCGCGGTTACCCCGTTAATGCTTTCCGGGGCAGTAAAGCCGGGCTCGCGAGTCTGGAATACCGTTTCCCGATCAGTGATATCGAAACGGGCTGGAACAACACTCCCGTCTTTCTCCGCCGCCTCCATGGAGCGGTCTTCGCCGAAGCTGGCGATGCATGGGACCAGGCATTCCACAGCCGGGATTTCAAACGCTCGGTGGGCGCCGAACTCCGGGTTGACACAAACCTTGCGTACTACGTGCCGATCACTTTCCGATTCGTGGTTGCGAAAGGATTGGACGATCAAGGCGAATCGACGGCCTACGTAGCACTCTGGATGCCGACACTGTTTTAGATATTCGACAGTTGGGAAAATCGCAACGCTAGAGCTAGAGATGAAGAGCCGGAACAGCCGCAAGCCATCATTCTTTCCATTCGCACAAGCGGTATGATCCGAAGTTAATGAATTCCTCAGCATCCTGTCGCAGCATGTTATACCCGTCTTTAGGGAGGTGCATCATGATACTCGTCATCGGCGGAACGGGTTTTGTCGGGTCCCACCTTATCAAGCGTCTACGTAAGATCGATATTCCCGTTCGTGCGGTTGTCAGGAATCCTGGCAGGGCTCAAGAGCTGAAAGACCTCGGCGTTGACGTCGTTCCCGGCGACGTGTCCGACAAGGCATCGCTCGAAAAAGCTGTAATCGGCTGCGAGCGGGTTGTCCATCTCGTGGGAATTATCCAAGAAACAGCAGGCGCAACGTTTCAGAGCGTCCATGTAGACGGGACCCGCAACGTCCTGAACGCGGCGAAAAAAGCGGGTGTCCCTCACTTCTTTTTTCAAAGCGCACTCGGCACGCGGCCCGGAGCCAAAAGCGCCTACCACAGAACAAAGTGGGAAGCCGAAGAACTTGTACGCGCAGGGTCCATCCCCTTCACCATTCTCCGTCCATCACTTATTTACGGTCCTGGCGACCAGTTCACTATCCGGCTTTCCGAGATGATAAGATTAGCGCCCATTCTGCCCATTATCGGTTCCGGCAGATCGAAGATCCAGCCCATCTATATCGATGACGTTATTGCCTGCATCGAGAAAGCCGTGACGAGCAACTCATATTTGAATGAAATATACGAAATCGGCGGACCGGAACAGCTGACCTACGAGGAAGTGACTGTCGCTATAGCTGGGATCCTGGGCGTAAGGCGGCCGAAGCTTCACATGCCCCTTATTTTCATGCAGACGGCCGCGCGTATACTCGAAGCGGTACTTCCGCGGCCGCCGCTGACCACAGACCAGTTGATCATGCTTCAGGAGGACAATGTCTGCAGCTTGCGCGATATTCGCGACGCCTTCGGTGTCGAGCCGATAAGGTTTGAAGAGGGGTTGGCGAGGTTCCTGCGAAAGGCCGCGACTAAGTCATAAAGCACGGATAAAACTTTCCCGTTAAGGAGAATACTATGAAACCTGCCTCTCTCTCGATTCTTGCCATACTCTTCTGTTTCATTGCTGCAGCTCATGCCGCCGATTCGAAAGCTGAGTTGAAGAACATTTCCCTGGAGTGGAAGCCGACTGACCCCGTCAGTTCTTTCGACGCCATTGATCTGACCGCTTTTGCCAAGACGCAGTTCATCATCAAACCCTTTAACGACAGCAGAACAAGGCCTCAAGAAATCGGAAAAAATGTGGAGAGACGCGGCACGGACCAGGACCTGCTCGTTACGACAAGGGACAATGTAGCCTCATGGCTCACGGATCGGTTTGCGCAGGTTCTCACGGAATTCAATATCGACGTTGTCAAGAACAACGGATCCTTTGTTCTCGAAGCCGACATCGTAAAGTTTTATGTTACTGAGGAATCGACATACAAGGGTGATGTCGGTTTGAAAGTGAGACTCAGGTCGGCGAAGGACAACAAAGTCCTCTGGGAGGGAATGGTATCCACTTCGTCTTCGCACTGGGGTCGTTCCTATATAGCAGAGAATTATTTCGAGTGCCTGAGTGATGCAACACTATCTGCGGTTTACGCCCTTCTCAAGGACGAAACGTTCAGACAAGCGGTGCTGAAAAATAGATAATCGGACCTCGCAACCGTATCCCTTTTATTGTGCAAGATAGCGAGAGCCGCAATCCATCCCTTTTTCTGCACTGCCGTCTGCCAAAACCACCGCTCCTTGTCCGCGGCTCCTGCCGGGCCATCCACCTCGTAATGTTGACTTCAAGAGAGCTCAACACCTGCCCCGGCACGTCCCTCCCGAAAAACTATGCCCACTGTAACCTCGCCCGCTCCACCCACTGCTTGTGAACGATCTCACCGCCCCCTGGCCTGACCTTGTCACAGGAGCGTTGAACGATCGCCCTGAAATGCGCGGAGATATGAATTGCCTTTGCTCGAGAAGAACTGACCTGTACTGCCGCCGGGACGTACCCGGCGCCCTAAACCGCTGCTCGCCCTCGCCGGCAATGCCGCCTTGACGAATCTGGTTTGCCCTCATCCTTTCAAGGCTGTTTACATAAATGTTTCCCGCGGATCTTCTGGCTTCGACGGAGCCGAATCCACTGGACTTGAATGGGGCGTTCCCAAAAGTTCCAGCCGCTCCCGCATGGATGCCTTCGTCACGGGCCCATTGTCTCATCTCCTGAAAGGTACTGAACATTTGGCCGCTGGCCAACCGGAGCGCCATAACGGGTCGTACAATGCCGGTGCTTGTCCTTGTCACGGGATCGACCACAGCAACTCTGCGCGTAACCGGATCGATGACGTGGTTAGTCACCAGTCCCCTTCTCCAGTGCTCGTGGTGACCGCCATGATCAAAGAAACCACTACCGGCAACGGTCGTGAAATTGTGGCAGATATAGAACCCGGGGAACCAGAAGCCGAACCAGAAAACAGGATAGGGCACCCAGTCGTAGAGATAGACATAATCAGTAGGGGGCGGATAGTACGTAATAATCGGCGGTCCCTGGTCATAATAATAATTGTCGATGTCCGCTGAACTCGTGGAAGAGGTGGGCATCTGATCCTGCTCGGAGGGTGCGCTCCCTTCAGCCGCCGGGATGGGCTGGTTCAATTCCTGCGTGAGCGAATAGAACCCTTGCGTCGCCTCGTCGGCGTTCATCGGCAGTTTGCCATCGGCCGATGATTTAGCGATGGCGCTCTGTAGCTGCCCTACGATCTCCGGCGTCACCGGGTAATCGGATAGCCATCCGTTCAGAGGAACAACTCCGGCTTTCGCGAGCAAATCCTCTGCTTCTGTTTCGTTTGTCGGTAATCCTAAATCAAGTTTGGCCGCCAGCTTAATCGCGAAATCACCTTCACGAATCAGCGTCTGGGCTACAGGCGGAGACTGTTGCGTCTGAGATGTTTGCGACCCATAGTCCTCTGAAAAGGCCGCGAAGGGGTAGAAGAGCAAGCCGGCCGCCACTATTATGGACAGCCACCTTTTCATAATCTGCTCCTTCTCTTCTAATACAATATTACAATAAAACGCCCGACGAATCAACACGACTCCTGGAATGACTCCTGGAACAACAGGGAAATACAGCCTAAAGTCGCAGGAATTGAGGCGCGGAGGCCAACGCACCGTATCTTCCGCCTTTGCAGGCTACTGCAGAAGCTGAATCATTTGTCCCCGACGGGAATCCGAAAGACAGATCAAAAAAGCGGTATAATTGTTAAAAGATATGAATAATTTCCGCTATGAGGGCGTATGAGAGCGGGGAAGGGGGCAATTATGAAACCGGTTATTCTGGTAACGGGCGCAAGCGGAAAAACAGGATTCCCGATCGTGGGCGAATTGGCGTCCGCGGGGGTGCCGGTCCGGGCGCTGGTCCATGCAAAAGCAAAAAAAAGTATGTTCGAGAATATGAGGGAAGTGGAACTCGTGGAAGGTGATTACAACGACACGAGGTCGCTTGAGGGGGCCCTCAATGGCATCCATACGGCCTATCTGGTATCGCCTCCTTCACCCGACCAGGTAAGGCTCCAGACAAACTTTGTGAATATGGCGCGATTGACGGGATTAAAGCACGTTGTAAAACTGTCCGCGCTTGGAACGGGCACGGATTCTCCGGTGGGTCTGTTGCGCGATCATGCGGAGATCGAGGATTATATCAGGAAAACAGGGATCGCCTATACATTCCTCCATCCGCACTTCTTTATGGACAACCTCCTCGGGGACAGCGAATCCGTAACAAGGGACGGACTACTCTACTCTCCTCTCGGCGACGCGAGGATTGCTCCTATCGCTGTACAGGATATCGCGTCAGTGGCTGCCAGAATCCTGATTGACGGGGGACATCGCGGAACCACCTATGTTCTTACCGGTCCTGAATCAATGACCTTTTCAGAAATTGCCGCTGTATGGAGCAAGGTAATCGGAAAGACCATTAGATATTCACCGGTCAGCTTTGATGCGGCCAGGCAGGGAATGGTCCTATCCGGAATGCCCGCATGGCTGGCTCAAGACATAGTCAGGCTCATGAAGACATGGGCGGAGGGGAAAGGCGACATCGCGAGTCATTATGTGGAGAGGATTATCGGCAGGAAGCCAATTTCAATTCAGGAGTTCCTGATGGCCCATAAAAGTCAATTCCTGAAGGCTGCCTGATGAGTCACGTTTTGCATCTCTGTGTGCCGTAAGGTAGAGCAAGACAAATTCACAGCCCGGTGTCCCGAAAAAAGATGAGAAAGGGGGCCGAAGAACATCCAAAAGTAACAACACCACAGTCTCTTATATTGGTATTGGCGGTTACGAGCCTACAAAACTAAAGGGAGCGATTATATTATTTGGGAAATAACCAGCGGATTAAGGGAGGTGGCGCGCCCCTCGCTGCTACCCTTTTTTGCGCTCCTCCAGCTCCTTCGTCACGGTCGGAAAGGCAGTGAGGTCTGTGTGCGGCAGGAAGAGCGCCGACATGTACTCATCCATGAAGCTGCGCGATACGGACAGTTCGATATAGGTCATCTTCTTAGCAATCTCCTCAGCCTCATGCCGTAGTCGGTCGCACAGAAGACCGTAGTAGGCGCCCATGATAGAAGTGTTACCGAGAAACTGGAATTTCTCGATGGGTAGATCGGGCAGCATGCCGATCGTAATCGCCCGCTCCACGTCGATATACCGACCGAAGCCGCCTGCGATAAAGAGTTTATCAAGGTCCCCGAAAGCTATGTCCATGTGCGCAAGCAGTGTGGCAAAGCCTGCGTAGATCGCGGCCTTGGCGCGGATGAGGTTGTCCAAATCCACTTCCGTAATCACGATTTCCTTGTTAATAGCGCTCTCAATGCGCCAGGCGAGCACAAATTCCAATCCGCTCTCCCCGCGGCGGATGCGTTTTGACCCCAGCTCCTCCCTGATCTTTCCCTTCTGGTCGATGACGCCGTTCAGGTACATCTCGGCAAGGATATCAATCATGCCCGATCCGCAGATGCCTATGGGCTTCACATCCCCGATGACGCGGTAGTTCACATCAAGAGTTTTGGGGGCAATCTCCACTTCTTCGATGGCCCCTTCCATGGCGCGCATACCATACTTGATACCGCTACCCTCGAAGCACGGGCCGGCGGAGCATGCTGCGGTCACAAGCCAGTCCTTGTTCCCAAGCACGATCTCGCCGTTGGTGCCCACATCGATGAAGAGCGAGACCTGCTCCCGCTTGTGCATCTGCGACACGAGCACCCCGGCGGTGATATCGCCGCCCACGTAGCTGGCCACATTGGGCATCGAATAGACCATGGCCTGGGGATCGAGCTGGAACCCCACGCTCTTGCCCCGGACAAGCGGGAAAAAGGCCGCCACCGGGATATAGGGCTCCTCACGGATAAACTGCGGATCGATGCCGTAGAACAGATGCTCCATCGTAGTGTTGCCGGAAATAACAATATAATCGACCATCCCGGGCGGAACGGCGTTTTTCTCGGCCAGCTCGGCGAGCATCGTATTGATGTTCCCCACGACCAGTTCCTGAAGTTCGCGCAGGCCGTTGCGCTCCGTGGCGTAGACAATGCGCGTGATAACATCGTCTCCGCACTTGACCTGGCTGTTGTAGGTCGATGCTGTACCAAGTATATGGCCGTTTGACATGTCCACGAGATAGACGACCACCGTCGTCGTGCCGATGTCCACTGCGGCCCCGTACCGTTTACGGGTGACCTCGCCGGGATAGATGTCGAGCACTTCCAGTATGGTGCCCACGTGAAAAAGCGATGCCGTGACCTTCCACCCGCCTTCCCGCAGCACGTGCGGGAGCTTGGTAAGAACACGGTGGTTCATATGCAGGTGCGAGGCATCGAACCCGGCGGTGTCGAGCGAGCGTCGCAACCGTTCATAGTCTGAAATGTTGTCATCAATGGTGGGGGGGGTGATCTCAAGATAGATGCGCTTGATACGTGACTCCAGGCACCCCCCAGCGGCCCGCATGAGAGTTAGAAGCTCCTCCGTCTTCGCTCCTGTGGCAATCTTGTGTTTTGCCTGCATGCGGGACTCGGGCGGGATTTCGACGACAAGATCGCTGGTGACCGTTGAATGGCATGCAAGGACGTAGTTCCTGCCCTGCTCCTCGGCAGTCAGGTAGGAACCGGATTTACCGGGCTTGACGGAGCCCTCCTTGATGACGACCTTGCACTTTCCACAGTTGCCCTTGCCGCCGCACGACGAGAGCACGTACACACCCGCCGCCTTCACCGCCTTGAAAAGATTTGTATTGTCATCTACGGTAACGGTTACATTGTCGGGTTTAAGGGTAATAGTTCTTTTCATAGGCAGAATATAACAGTCTGTTCAGGAGGGGTCAAGGGGATTCTGGGTCTATGGGGGAGCGCATTGTGCACAGATTTGCATGCAGCTGTGCCGATCTCATCCGATTTCGTTGACATCTTTCCTGATATTAATTACTATGGGCGACATGGTGAGAGATGGGAAGGCAAACGGGGAAATAATCTTGATTTTCTTGATCATTGCGCTTGGCGCTGGCTCTATATCCGGCTGCGCCTCCGCACCTTCACGGCCGGTGACGAGCTTCTCGCCCGCTGCAGGAGAAAAGGCCGCGCGAACGGCGGTTTCCATGATCGGCAGACCATACCGATACCGGGGCGACGGCCCTGAGGGTTTCGACTGCAGCGGTCTGGTGCGGTACAGCTACCTCACCGCCGGTGTTGATGTGCCGCATGGAACAGAGATTCTGTTGAAAGTAACCAGTCCTCTGAGTATGAGCAGCGCCCGGATAGGCGATCTGCTCTTTTTTGAAGAGAATGGAAAAAAATACTCGCACGTCGGCATCTATCTCGGCCACGATCTCTTTGTCCACGCTCCCACCTCGGGCGGGAAGGTCAAAAAAGACAGCCTCCAGGACCCTCATTGGAAGAAATCCTTTCTCGAAGTCAGAAGGTTCAATTAACTTTTTTTCTTGGCGAAGTTTTCCAGCTCCTTGTAGAATTCCTTGCCCATAAAGGTCTCGATTGTCTTCCTGAGGCTCTTATACATGGGATCTCCCGACGGTTCCGTCATGCATTTGATGTGGTTCAGGTAAGGTGTATCCTGGATGGACAGCACTTTTTTGCCTTCATCCGTGGCATAGAAAGCCAAGGGGTATTGGACGCAGTCGGCAAACTTGAATTCCTCCCAGACCATGCCCTTTTCTATGGCATAGCTGTGAACGCTACAGTATCTCATGCCCTCCTTATTGGTGTAAATCAGGGCACAGTCGTTGTTGAACAGGAGCACGCAGCGAAAATCCTGGCCGCCGAAGCTTCTGCGGATGGCTTGGGCCTCATCCTCGTGGATCACGCAGCCCGTGGGGCACTGGGTGGCGCAATTGCCGAGAATTGATCCGGCCTTTTTTATAGCCGCGCGGTTTTCAGGTGACAGGTAAGCAAGAATGCCGTCGAGATGTTTCTCGACCTTCTTCGCTTCCTCGGGCGGAACGATGCAGGAGCGATAGCAGCACATGGACCTGCAGCCGTATTTTTCCACATCGCAGGTGTAGGGACGGGTGAAGATATCGGGGTTGACGAGCACCGAGGCGATTTCGACGAACTCCTTGCGGGTTGCGGACATGGGGTACCTCCAAAAAACCGCGTTCAGAGGCTGAAAGTCGGTGTGAAAATCCGGTTTCAACGCTCCAGCTGCTCCCCGAAGGAGTGCAGCGAGCAATAGTAAATCAGTCGGGGGAGGAAGTAAAGATTTTTTTCATCGGGAATCAGTTTTCACTTGCATTCTTCGCGAAAAGGAGTATATTTCGCTTCAAAAAAATGGGCTCGAAATTGTCGCATGAGCCCTCTTGCGGATGCGAACGATCCTCTCGAAGAAAAATAATTACCGCGAATCGTTTTTATTCTTGACAACGAGCGGTATTTTTGATAAATGAAATTTAAGTTTTGATGCTGATGGCTCCGCCTGAAGTTGAGGCGGGTTGGATTCGGACAACAAGCCCTTCCGCGAGAGTGGAAGGCGGTGCTCGCAGAATCCCGACGTTGTCGGGAAGCAGGATCGGCGGGCGGAGAAGGAGGTAAACAGGTTGCACGCATTGGGGACCCACCTATTGTTGGAGTTGAAAGACTGCAACTCCAAAACCCTGAGCAACTTAGAGTTTGTACAGGAAACACTTAAAAATGCAGCTCTCGAGGCCAAAGCGACCATTGTTGAAGTCGCTTTCCACGAATTCAGCCCCTTTGGCATCAGCGGGATGGTAGTAATCGCCGAATCCCACCTTGCCATCCACACTTGGCCGGAATACGGCTACGCTGCAGTTGATGTTTTCACCTGCGGAGACCTCATTGATCCCAGAGTCGCCGCAAAATTCCTTATTGAAAAATTTGAGTCCAGAAACCCCTCCATCATCGAGATGAAGCGGGGAATCCTCGGCCACGAGAAGCTTCCGCACAAACCGGTAGTACAGGAAGAGCTGGTTTCAGCATGATCGAGCCGAAGAGCTACAAGTGGTTCATTGAGTATACGAGTCCCCAGGAAGGCCATATCCACGGGATTCGCACCATCCACTACGCGAGCCAGACCAAGTACCAGAATATGGAGATCATGGAAAGCGGGAGCTACGGACGATGCCTCGTTCTGGACGGCAAGATGCAGTCGTCCCTCACCGACGAGTTCATCTATCATGAGGCACTGGTCCACCCTGCGCTTTTAACACACCCGAACCCGAAGCGGGTCTTTATCGTAGGCGGTGGTGAAGGAGCCACGCTGCGCGAGGTGCTCCGCCACAAGAGCGTCGAATACTGCATGATGGTAGACATCGACCAGGAGGTGGTAGAAAAATCAAAGGAACTGCTTCCCGAGTGGCACCAGGGCGCCTTTGACGACCCACGGACAGACCTCCGGTTCATGGATGCCCGCAAGTACCTGGAAGAAACCACTGACAGCTATGATGCCATCATCATTGACATTTCCGAACCTGTTGAGGAAGGACCTGCTTACCTTCTGTTCACGCGCGAATTCTATGAGATCGTGAAAGAACGCCTTACGCCGGACGGCACGATCGCCCTCCAGGCCGGCACCACGGCGCTACACCAGCTTTTGAACTTCACCGCGGTAAATAAGACACTGAACGCGGTTTTCCCCGTCGTAACTCCTTATAATGTGTGCATACCGTCCTTCGGTCTTCCCTGGGGCTTCACCCTGGCATCAAAAAACCTCGATCCGAGCACGTTTACTCCCCAGCATGTGGATGATATGATCAAGAGACGGATCAAGGGTGAAAACCGTTACTATGACGGCATTACCAATCAGGGTATGTACATGCTTCCTAAACATATCCGCAAAGCCATGGCGGAAGAGACGAAAATAATCGAAGATAACGCGCCGTTGTTTACGTACCACTAAGAGGCCATGAATCCTCCTTCTCCCCGATTCGAGGATGAGCAGTTTCGCACACCCCTCTTTGACGCAATGGTCAATCTGGCGGAAAGCCGCAAGGTTTCCTTCCATACCCCCGGACATAAAAGCGGCAAAGGCATATCTACCCGGTTCCGCAAGTTTGTGGGCCCGCGCATTTTTTCAATCGACCTGACGACCCTAGACGAAGTAGATTCCCTGCAAAACCCCACCGGCGTAATCAAGGAAGCCCAAGAACTCGCGGCCAAGTCGGCAGGGGCAGACCGCTCCTATTTTCTGGTTAACGGGACAACCGTAGGCAATCATGCCATGGTAGCGTCCGCGACCGGACCCGGAGACAAGGTCCTTATCGCAAGAAATTGCCACCGGTCGGTATTGACTGGCTTGATCATGAGCGGCGCCCAGCCGATCTTTTTTCAGCCCGCTTTTGACCGCGATCTCAAACTTACGCTGAACGTTACGTTTGACACGGTGAAGCAGGCCATCGACGCAAACCCCGACGCTCGCGCGCTCCTTATCACGACCCCCAACTACTATGGCCTCTGCGCTGATATCGAAAAAATTATCCCCTACGCTCACGAGAAAGGTCTTATCGTGTTCGTGGACGAAGCACACGGCCCACATCTCAAGTTCAACCCCAAGCTACCAAAATGCGCCCTGGACGCCGGTGCAGACCTCTGTGTCCAGTCCACCCACAAGATTGTGGGCGGCATGACCCAGGCCTCGATGCTGCATGCAAGGGCGGGCAGGATCAATATCGACGATGTCACCAATACCTTGAAGCTCCTCCAAACCACGAGCCCGTCCTATATCCTCATGGCGTCGTTGGATCTGGCGCGGATGCAGATGGCTACAGAAGGGAAGAAGCTCCTGAACCGGACCATCAAGCTGGCCGAGGAGGCGCGGTTAAAAATCAACAATATAAGCGGCATCACCTGCTTCGGCAAGGACAGGGCAAAACAGGTGGGGATGGCGGATATGGACGTGACCAAGCTTACGATCACGGTTTCGGACATGGGGTTTTCCGGCTACCACGTCTCTCAGATGCTGAACACCCGATTCGACATCCAGGTAGAAATGGCCGATCCGTTCCATGTGCTCGTGATCGTCTCCATCGGCGACCGGCAGGACGATCTGGACCGCCTTGTCGCTGCGCTCCAACAGATTTCAGCAGAGACAGGGCTCCAGGGGGCTCTCCTGCCCCTGGACAAAGTTCATCCTCCAACGCTGAATAACCGTTTTGCCATGACCCCGAGAAAGGCATTTTATTCGGATAGCGAGTTGGTAAACGTGCACGAATCCACGGGCAGGGTTTCGACGGAAATCGTGACAGTGTATCCACCCGGCATACCTCTGCTCGTCCCGGGAGAAGAAATTTCCCAGGACGCCCTCAATTACCTCCAGAACATGGCTGGCCTAGGCGCCATTATAGACGGACTGAGCGAGAACAATACCTTCGTGCGTGTAGCGAAGGGTTGAACACTGTTCATATCAATCTTGTATAATATAGTATCCTATGCTATACTGTTCTCGTGAAGCTGAGCGTATGGGCAAAACAGCAGGGCATTACCTACCAAGCGGCATGGAAATGGTGGAAGGCGGGCAAGTTG